>Ga0157364_1004824_pt1 | contig 13568 bp, 8 predicted proteins | sample AttsexASBM2_FD_111476 | JGI IMG/M metagenome (GOLD analysis project Ga0157364, IMG submission 111476) | Fungus gardens microbial communities from leaf cutter ant in Ribeirão Preto, State of São Paulo, Brazil - Atta sexdens ASBM2 | ecosystem: Host-associated > Fungi > Mycelium > Unclassified ... | reverse complement strand
ACACTTTCTGATAGGTTGAAATCGTTTATTCTTTATTCCTAATTCCTTTTATCGTAAGCAGAACTTTATTTCTGTTTCTAATATTTGTTCTACTGCCTTAACAACTAATCATATTTATTTGCTCAGCGAGCAAACTAGTTTTGTCGATTTGAATGCGGCCATCGTCTTTGTTTTATTATATCTCTTCTCAATTATATCTCTTCTCTCTATCAATTTTTTTTCTGATTCATTGAATATAATTTTATATTTATTAACAAATTATTTCTTTATATTGAATTTTTACAATGAGCCACAAACAAAGTTGCTAGTTTGCTCCGAACGATTGAATGTGATTGGCTGGATCTACAAATAACATTTAGTCGGTAAGCAGATTAGCCGCTTTGTTGACTTGAACGCGACCAATGTTTTTTTTTTTAGAACTTATTAAATTTTTATACAATAGCTGCGTTCAATAGACTCAACAGTTGAGCGAGCACTCGCTCGATGCTGTTGATGTATTCTTTTAGATAATCCAATCAGCATTTTAGATCTGGAAGAATACATCAATGAATGCATTCAGAACAACACAATTGAGCGTTCAATGAGCTCTTTTTGATTGGCATATTCCTAAAATATAGACCAATCAGATAAAAGAGCTCACTGAGCGTTTAATGAGCAGTTGTCGTTTTGAATGTACCCAATGGTTGTGTTCAGCAGATTTAACAGTTGAGTGAGCGCTCGCTGCTATTGATGTATTCTTCCAGATCTAAAATACTGATTAGATGATCTAAAAGAATGTATACACTGTTGATCAACTAGAATCAACTGTTGGTCCGCTGATATGCCAGTGGCTACGTTCAGCAGAACATTTTGCAAACTTGTTGAAAGTTTTCTTCGCACTGATTGAATTATACTTTTAGATAAAAGAATGATTCTACCTCAACAAACAATCATAAAACAGTTGCAAAACTGTTGTGTTCTGCTGAATATAGCCAATATATTTTTACTTTTGTTAGTACTATAGAAAGGAAATGAACAGTCAACTTCCGATTTAGTAGTTACGCGATTGGACGTTAGATTTCTCACTTGTCGCAATTACTTTTGAATCGCCTAGCTGTGCTTGCTACAAATTTAAATGGATAAAATGTTGTTATGAGATGTAAAAATTAAATTAATCATTTGTTTATTTGACTTATTATTTAATTTTGTTCTTTTGATTTTATTCAAGTTCGAGTAATATGGTATCCACAATGACATTTCAAGTTCCTATTAAACTTTCATCGAGAAATCCTGGTGATTCGTATCCTCATGATTTACAATTGTATCGGAACGTACCATTTGGAGAGATAACGTTAGAAGAGCTACAAGAAATAAGTGAAACACGACTCAAAGGTTAATTCTGAATTTTGCTTATTTCCTTTTATTTACATATTGTTATTTATATATTAATATAATAATTTTTTTCATAATTAATGTTTTTGTTATGTTGTAGTTCTTTCTTTAGTCGAACGTATCCATTTACAGAAACTGACAATGTCGGTATCACAACGCAGAGTTGCCTTGGTTGAAGAGTTATACAAACAAGGGCTAAACGAATTTGGAAGATTGATTAAAAGTTCTGGATGCAAATCATGCACTGACATGGATATACGTATTAGAAGAAGAGATCATATATCTCATTTTATGTTAAGGTCCACAGTTGTCTTCAATGAATCTAAAAAGCGCTGGTTTTTTAAGCAAGAAGCCAGGTTATTTAAATGGAGATTTTCTTCATTAGATAATGAAGGAATCAGGCAGTTTATGCACATTAATAATTTTAACTTTAGCCCAGTTAGTTATTGCTTGTTATAATATTATATATGTTATAATGTTATATAATATTTAGATATAACTTCAAATCTTGGATTGACAATATTTTCTGTTGATTCTAGATTAGCCAAAATGAAAAAGAAAATATCAGAGAACATCTTCATGTGTCTTCTCCCAATATTAATGATGTTGATAACACACAATTTTATAGGATACCTTTCTTTCATATAGCCAATTTAATTAGAAAACGTAAAGTTTTTGTTATGCAAGGTGAAGCTTTTGTACCCGAACAAGAAATGGCATTTGTGTTTGTGTCATATTTCCGGAGAACTCTTATATCAAGTTTTGAAGTATAATATAATTACTATGAATCTGTCGATCAACTTACTATTTTCTATTCTGTTGTTATATTTCAGGTTGCACGTGAAGCTAGAGCAAACTTATATAATGATGAAAGGTTTACTCATATCTTTGCTTATTTAGAAAATAATATTCTCACTCAAAATACTGTATCGGTACGAGAACAAGAGATGCAACAATATATTTCACTCGACAAGTTGGATGAGGTGAAAATTAATATTATAAGTGCTTTTGTAATTATAACGACGTGATATTAAATTTAATGAGCAATATCTTGTTATAAGTTTTGACATGCTAAATCTTATTTTATAACAAATGATTTTACTGTAGCTTGCAGAAACTTCTTATCCTCTATGTATGAGAGTGCTTCACAAAGCGCTAAGGAAGAATCATCATCTTACACATGGTGGTAGAATACAATACTGTTTATTCTTGAAGGGCATGGGACTTTCTTTGTCCGATGCAATGACTTTTTGGAAAAATGAATTCATGAAAATAATGGACGATACTGCATTTAAAGAACATACATATTACATAAGATTTAACTATGGGAAAGAAGGTAGTCGTCGAGATTATCAGCCTTACAAGTGTCTAAGAATTCTGGAATCAATTGTTGGACCTAGAGATTATCATGGATGTCCTTTTAAACATATGTTGCACGATACATTTGAAGAGGAACTTACTAATTGCGGTTTTAATACATCAGGTAAGTATCTCAATATTAATTTGTACGTAGAATCATGAAATGAATTCTTTTATGTATTAACTAATTTATTGTCTAGAGAGATCAGCAATAATGAAATTGTCCAAGGACGGTCAATATTTTGCAGCATGTAACAAATATTATGAAATTAAACATGACTGTCTTAACGATACCTTGTTTGAACATCCAAATATATATTTTAATGAGAGTATGAAACATCGCACTGCATATCATTATGGTGAGATTTATTTGATTTTATATATATCAAACAATTTACTATTTTGTATAAACTTTAAAATTACATTAAAATTAAAGACTCGGAAACAGGAGATGCAGTTTAGTCAGAATCAGAACATTTGAAGAAGATTAGAACTATTGCAAGAAGTTAGGACCATTGCAAGTTATATTTAATATTAACAGAATGTATATTTTTTATACAAATCCCTGAATGTAAATATATATATATATATATATATATATATATATATGTGTGTGTGTATATGTATATGCATATATATATATGCTAATTTATTTAAAATTAAAATATAAAATATTTCCAAAATAATTTCTCAAGCAATTGATCATTAGCTAATTTCATCTTGCTAATAACTTATTAAAGTTAATAAGTTTTTAGCAACTTCTTAATTCAAATTTCAAATTCAGATTATCTTCAACTCAATTATCATAATGAATGAACAATAAGCATTTCTTAACAGAAAAAAAAAATGATTTCCAATTTCGAAGTTAAAATTTAATTATAGTGCTTTTAAGTTAATTTTAATAACTCATATATTTAAATAGCTCGTATATTAAAATTTATGAAGTGTAACGTGAAACATTGTAAAACCACGTGCATTGAAACATCTTTACACACAGAATTTTTAGACGTACTTTATTTACTTTATTTAATTTATTTAAATGAAATGTTTTTTTTTACAATTAGATGATGAATTGAAAAACGTGTTTAGTGATAACATGACCTTTTCCGTTTTTTTCTTCAACAAAATAACAGGCTTAAGACAAAAACAGAAAACATCATAAAATGCCACGATATAACACAGTATAATTTACTATGTTTCATGATTTTTATTCTGTAGATTGCTGCGGCGATACGTAAGTACCGAATGATATATGTATGTACATTTAAGTGACAGAAGTAACGAGCAATATTTATGTACAAGTACATCGAATATAAACACTTAACACTCGCCACACCTTACACATTATTATCTTAGTTAATTCGTAACGTTGTACCGTTGTCTCATTAAATGCTATTTTAAGCAAGACTACATGATTGAAGAGTACGGGGAATTTTTGGCACAGTTTGTCATCTTAATAGAAATAAAACGAGTTTGTTAAATAAATCCTAAATGTAGCTTATCAAGAAATACGGAAGAAATGCTTATAATCCTCATTATAATATTGTGTCTGTAGTCAAGCAGTTGTTATACCAAATGCAAAAGTTGTTTTTAAAAAATATTCGATGTCTGACGTCAAAATGATATGTGTCGTGTAACACTAAGTCGATTCCCTCGCAATCCATCGTGAAAGTGCGTACGCAAAATTCAATTAATATCACGTTGCAACCTGTAGCAATCTAATTATAGCCGATAATTATTGGCTTCCTATACACATACACGATAGAAAAACTATCATGCAATTTCAAAAGCGGGTTATATCACAAATTTAATAGCAGCGATGGATGCAATAATGGATTTATGCAATACATATATTACAATTCTCTTTGTTTTTTAACAAAATCAAAATAGTTTTTATTTTACGTTCGCGCATATTATGAACAACCACCCCTGTGTACATTTGAGAAAACTAGAACTGTACTTTTTTTCACTCTTCTGTAAATGCATTCTTCTCATTCACACGTTATTTTTTTGTACACTCATACTTTTATTCTCTCACATTCTCTTCTGCGAACTCTTTATGTAGAAATAAAATATGTTAGTGGGCACATCGATAAAATCATCATTTATAACAAACAAATCAAATTATAAAGTCTTATATTTTTTTTAATCATTTACGTATAAATATTGTTAAATATGTATATTAAAAATTTACTACATATTCCACGATTATTTTACACAGATTTGTTATTCTATCCCGATAATGACTTAAGTTGGTTAAGTAACTCCCTTTTTTCATTTTCAATAGACTCCTCTGGTATTTGAAGAGCCTAATAAGGATGTAATAAAGTGATTCCTAGTGCTTCTCTCATTTATCAAATCATGCTCCTTATCGGAAATGGAGATATGAACAAGAAAAAAGAGAAAGAAAAGGATGACATTGGATTAATCGTATTCTATAGGAGGATGAGTCACGGTGTCATTGTATAAAAATCTAAACTGACCTTAAACGTGTACTAAAAAATATAATTGCTTCTGTTCAAGCGAGAGGACCGATTTATCGGTGATGGTTCCAATAAAGGTCAACCTCTGTGCGCTCGGGATATACTTTCGTTGACGCCTCCGTGACTCATTAATTCGGATCGTCAGTCGGACCAAACGCTTATTCTTGACGTAACGGACATTCGCTGCTATGTACGTGGAATCTATTTTTCATTAACAATGACTAAATAAATGATATTACTAATATAACAGAACACTTGCATTGCCGTTGGTTCGTCTTGCGTAAAATGCAAGAACTCTATCATCGTACCGTAAGATTTCAATACCGAAGGAAGAATTGGAGAAATAAATATTCGTCGTATATGCTTCATGTGAATTCACAACGAATTAAATGCGTCGACGGACCGACTTCCTCGCCGAGAATGAATGCTATATACTGTCAATCGCGATGATTCACACGCGCACACATACATTACTGATGGCAATTTATCAGGCATGCACATCGCGTATATCCTGATTACTCTGGCAAGTCCAATGCTCGTATTTGTAAGAATAATCCCATTGGCGACAAACGAAACTGAAGACCAGCCGCGGTTTGCATTTACTGCCCACTTGCAATGTTAAACGCGCGTAACGGTATCAATCGCAGAATTTAGACGGATATCTCATAAACGGCACACATCCTTTTCTCATTGGAATATAAGACATGCAGACTACTCGGCGGCTCTCGTAGAATCTCCGTCCAGCCGCAGGATGGTGCGGAGACCGGAAAGGTGGGCTATACGGATATTTCATAGTTCATATCGTATACGCTTGCACGATCCGGTGTCGGTGTAGTTGGTCTTTGAGATCTCGGATCGTTGGGTGCCGAAACCATTTCCATGGAATCGGTCATTTCGAGGGCTCTGACGAAGGACATCGGTCGACGCCGTGCATCTCCCGAGGTTGGTGTGGTTGGTGTTGCCATCGTAGTCGCTTTTCGTTTAACTTGCGGCGACTGATGTGGTTGATGTGGCGGGAAGACGGGCACTCCACCTCTCAGAGCTGGATGATAGGCTGCCCTAGGAGCGTTTGTCGTGTATTGCGATTGTTGAGTCGGGCTCGTGGGATTGGAGCGATAATAGTCGTACGGCGGAGGTCGGTGGGAAGGTGATTGATGTGCTGTACTGCTCACCGCTCCTCCAGGAGGTGGACCTGGATAGCTGCCGGGAGAATTGTCTTTCCACATGTAAACACCGCGCTGCGGCGAACCAGCCAGTTCGCGTATATTATCGACTGTGTTGTTGGTTCTCGAATATGGATGATCCGTGCCCTGTCGTACAAGCTCGCTTTCTGACAAGAAACGCCGCTGCGGACTGTAACCAGTAATGACAGAACCGGGAACGCCGACTCCAGTATTTCCCTGCTGTACATCATAATATGTCGGCGCTTCATTCACGCCTATGAAATCCGGCCGACGAACCTGCGTCGGTGTACCCGGGTTTGATCTGTAACAGACACAACGAATCTTAGATTTCATGGATCTTCCACGACGCAAGATGCTTTCAATAATCGACAAATGCACAGTACAGTGAACCAAGATGAATATGCAAGTGCTTGAGCATTGTAGCCATACAAATACGGCTCTGGCGAGACATACAGGAGAGAGAGCAGCGCATCATTCCTGTTAAGAATTTAGCATCTATTCAAGAAACATAAAAGATAGCGAACCTAAGAAATATGTGTGTAGGAGCATCTTGTGTAATGTGTGTATGTATGTGTGTATGTATGTCATATGCGAATGTATTTTTACAACCATGTTTTTCTATATATACAAAGATATATGCAAGAAAGCATAATTGTAAACTACGGTATGTCCTCGTAGGATGAAGTTCGTGTTTACCTGCAGTAGGTTGCAACATGATGGTAGAAAGCAGCTCCTTGCAGTTACCACCCCCTGCAGTGGGACACAAACTTATCTATATACCATATATCTTGTAATATGTACATGCAGAGAGACTAATCGTCTACAATATTTATTGTAAGCTACATTGCGCAATTTTCCTTTTTGACACGTTCCTTCGTCCTCCGGAAGGTGAGAACAGTGGTGACAGAAAAGGAGGAGAAAGAAGAGCAAGAGTGAGATTTAACAGTGAGGGACAGGAGATCTTGACAAAACAGGCCGACATCATATCGAAGGGTAGCAAAAAGGATATCATAAGAGGAATATCGTTCACTTTGTATTGGCAGCGTGCTCAAGAGATGCATTGTAACTATTACTAGTGTGGCGCTTCCCTCTTGCTCTCTACATTGAGATAATTTTGTGCAATGTGAAAATCGCGATATATGTGTATATATATATATATATATATATATATATAATTAGAGGTACATAATAAATCTGAAATTGTAACAAATATTTAAATATTTCATATAAGAATCGATCAAATGTAAGTACTCAGTCAATCAATCCTTCATTTTTTTTATATCACGTGTAAATGTGTTGATATTAAAAGGTATTTCTTCAAATATATATCGGATTAATATATACTTTGATTTTTCTTTCAGTAATGCACAAGTATAATGTACCTTCGTATGGGACTGGATATGGCAAGCGGAGTAGGTACTCCAATAGCTTTGATACGTTGTTGCATCGTTGGGCTGGCACCACCCTGACGTTGAGGGACTGTGGCTGGCGAACCACTCGTCTCCGGTGACAACGGATCGGGTGTGTGACTTCGAGATCCATTCATCCCTCTAAGAACATGATGAACATAAGTACTATGCTAGAGCATTTTGCATGTTGAAAATCCTGTCATTATCTATTGTAAATACCTTGGCCTTGGATGTGGACTGCCTCTAGGATAATGTATTGGATGGCGAAGCTGCGACGGCGGAGGATGCCTGGGAGATTCGTTGTTCTCCACAGGTGGCAGGAAGAAATTGCTTTTAGAACCATGTCTTTGCAACGGCGGCGTAGGTTCACAGTCTGCAGATTGAGACGCTGTCGGTTCCATGTCTGTGTCCGATCCATCTCGTCCGGGTGATAACTATAAAGAAGAACCAACAGTGTCATGGATCAAAGAAAGATATATCAAACAAAAAAAAATTTCTCTTTGCAATATACATTACTACATTTCCTATGAATATTAGGATCAGTTTGGATGAATGGGATATATATAAACCATAGGAGGAAATCAGTAAAGGCATCTTAGGACTCTGGATTGATCAATACTGATAGATGAGGTATCATCGCTGCAACTCATATTCTACAGATGTGAGAAAAAGATGTAAATATATATGTTAATTTTATAGTAAAACACGTAAAATGTACTACGAAGCTAGTACTAGGATTGCATAACTGTTTACATTTAGTACAACAATGTTGCTAGTCATGCTATACATGCTTGAAAACTGCATAGAAGCAAAAGAGTGCTTAAGATGTAAGCTTCGTCCAAATTTCCATTTGTTTAACTGTGTTAATAATAAGAAGAATACAAATCATAGTAATGGTTCAAGCATCAGATTCCGAATGGTGTTCATAAAGTAAGAAGATAAGCGAGACTGCGCTAGCTCTTACCTTATTGTAAGCATTTGAACTGGCATTTCTAACACCATTGCTGCTATCCATGTAGGTCTTTACCTGGTTCTCACTGCCTATAGTAGATATCTCTGACGCACACGCTCCACGTCGCTTCCCTGAATACTTATCAGGTTTAAGTAAGCTGCAAATCATACAGAAAATTCATTATAACAAAATAATTTATGCATACAGAATTAATTTTACAATACCTTGGCTCCTTGCAATACCTTGGGTATTGTGGTCCAAACTGTGTGTGACAGCAATTGCGCAGACAACCTCGTGAAAAAGGATTGTAGCCCCCGTTAAATTTGCCTGTTACCTGAGGATTAAACTTTCAAAATGCGTTTCATCCGAAATATTTAATTTTCAGAAAATGAGAAAGAAAGCCACAAGGAAACCACGCGCCTTATAGAAAATAACAGTTTGCCAATTAGTAAGATATAAAAGGTGTGTGTGAAGCTGGCGTATCATTTTGTCAGAAACTCACTAATTATCGAGAGTTCTGGCTTTATTTTCAATAGTTCTATAGTTCTACATCGATTAAACTAATAACTCTGCCCTTAAAAACAAAAAAAAATGAAAAAAAAACTGAGACGTCAGGATCATGCAGCGTCTCATTTTGTCCTACATAAGTTTTGACAGATTCTTCTAAGATTTTAAAAAATACATAATTTTAAATGAGTTCTAGAAAGAGTTCTGGCGATAAACAATGTTATTTTCAATTTTTAGTGACTTTTTCTCCCCAAAAAAAACTTTTAGAGGAACAAAGATGACACATTGGCTAATTTTCGACAATTCTGTGAATTTCTATTCTTTTCACTGTCGGAAATCGGCCAGCATCTCATACATATTCCCTGAAAGGTGCCTTTCTAGGATAATAAAATAAATAAAAATTGTTTCAAAAATTAACGAATAATTTATATCATCAGAACTCTTCGGAAAGCGTTAGGACACATTCAGAACTAAACGAGAATTGCCATAGAACCCGCAGAACTGTCGGAAAACGGCCAGCGTCTCACACATATTCCCTAAAAGGCGCCTTTCTAGAGGTTCAAAAAATTAACAAATAATTTATATCATCAAAACTCTTTGGAAAGCATTAGGATATATTCAGAATTACACTATAAGTACTATAAATCTCACAGAAAAACGGCTAGCACACATATTCCCTGAAAGGCGCCTTTTTAAGATGATAAAAATTATTTAAAAAATTAACAAATGAATTATATTATCAGAACTCTTTGGAAAGTGTTAGGATACATTCAGAACTACATGAGAATTCACAAAACTGTCGGAAATTGGCCAGCATCTCACACATATTCCCTGAAAAGTGCCTTTCTAGGGTGACAAAAATTGTTTAAAAAATTAATAAATGATTTATATCATCAGATCTTTTCGGAAAGCGTTAGGATACATTTAGAATTACATGAGAATTGCGATAGAATCCACAAAACTTTCGGAAAACGGCCAGCATCTCATACATATTCCCTGAAAGACGCCTTTCTAGGGTGATAAAAATTGTTTAATAAATTAACAAATAATTTATATCATCAGAACTCTTCGGAAAGCATTAGGATACATTCAGAACTACACGAAAATTGCTATAGAACTCACGTATCCGGGATACCGCCAGTGTCCCCCACATATTAATCCCCAAAAGTCGCCTTTCTAGGGTGATAAAAATTGTTTAAAAAATTAACAAATAATTTATATTATCAGAACTCTTCGGAAAGCGTTAATATACGTTTAGAACTACACACCCTAATTATCATAGAACTCACAGAACTGTCGAAAATTAGCCAGCGTCTCATCTTTGTTCCTATAAAAGTGATTTTTGGGGAAGGGGGGAGGGGAATCAATCAAAATTGAAACTAACGTTATTTATCGCCAGAACTCTCTCTAGAACTCTTTCTAGAACTCATCTAGAACTATTATCTTTTAAAATCCTACAACAATCTGTCAAAGCTTGCGCAGGACAAAGTGAGACGCTGCGTGAATCTGGCGTCTCAGTTTGTTTTTTCGCTTTTAAGGGCAGAACTCTTAGTTTAATCGATCTAAAACTATAGAACTATATTGAAAATAAAGCCAGAACGCTCAATAATTAGTGAGTTTCCACGAAATGATACGCCAGCTTCACACACACTGTAAAATGTTTAACACAATTACTAAACTATTTCTAATAATGTTAAACAAATGCATTTTATTTGTCTCTAGTTAAAGGACATAATGCATTTCGAATGTCTAAACTTTTTTCAGCATATAAATTGATGGTGAAAAAAATGCTTTTAGAACATCGTAGAGTAGCTTAAAATTTGAGTCTTTCAACACTGAACATTATGCCATCTCTAATTAAAAAAATAAAATTTTGAAAATCTGTTTCTCACCTGTTCGTTCGTAGTACGTCCTCTGGAAACTAGGACTACGTGAAAGCCGGTCAGTCCAAAGATTGGAATGAATAAGAGCATTACCACTCCCATGAGTATGAGTCTATACTAAGATTAAGGATCTCATAAAATTAATATTGAATGTATACATTTGTTTCTTTTGGCTGAACTTTGCATCAGTATTTCTCTTTTTTTTTCTTTAACACGAAGAGAACCATGCAAGAAGTTCAGCTGAAAAGAATAAATTCTTATGTTACATGCAACGTTTTATTTTAGAAATTATTTTCTATGTAAAGGATACGCAACAATGGTATTAACTTCACTCAGCTGCTCTTTATGCTCCAGTAAGTAATATAGACAGAGCCCAAATATACTGAGCATGTGAAAACTGAGCGACAGAAGAAAAAAGAAGAAGTATCTATAATTCCTCCTACCAATGCAGTTGTTCACCCATGGGCAGTGATGATCAAATGTCTAAAAATATTAAATTAATCTCGTTAAACTTTCCTCTTATAACAAATATTAACAAAAAAAACATACCTCGATACAATGATTGCAGACACTGCAGTGTGAGCAACGTGGAGGTCGATAAAATTTACAGGTGACGCACCACTTCATGCGTACAGTAATGCCATTGATCTCCACGCTTTTGTATAATGGAGCTCGAAAATCATCTTCCCGATCTTCGTCAGGAGGTGCTTTAATGAAAAACTATATTGCTCTAGATTCGTGGCTGCATTCCATTGCAGGCATTATGCATGAGATATCATTTTATTCTTGTTGTTCACAGAGTATTAAACAAGAATAAAATGATAATGCAATGAAATGTAGCCTGTATCTTGCCATAAGTATCATAAATATATTTCATATAGTGAACTCTACAACATATTGGAAAGCTAATGAGATGAAATTCTATTCGATAAGAGTGAACAGAGAGAAATACTTGTACATAGAGATTATTTTCTCAATCTTGCATGTATTATTTGAGCTATGAAACATTGAAGCATTAGAAAATGTAATACATTAGAAAAACAAAGAGTACATCCCTAGGCTGACTTGCCTGTATTTACAGTATAAGCATATAAGCTTTGCAGTATGTTATACAGAGTTCACTAGTTTCATGTTTACCTTTTGGTATAACACCAGGATCCATAAACGTCGCCAGCGAGAAATTTATCACCACGAAGAAGGTAATAACTCCTTGCAGAATCGGTACCCATAAGCCCCACCGAGAGACATAGTAGTTCCAGCACCTGTGAACATGGAACATGTGAGATTCAGCGATATCCTCCAAGGAAGAGTTCTGTCTCGACGAACGTGGCTCGTGCACGAGTCGCGGCGGTACGAAGGAAGAGAAAGAGAGAGGGACAACTTACGGGAAGATGAAGAAGAGTGCCGTGGAGATGAGTAGGACAATCCACGCGAATGTAGCTGGCAGAGGCCTCGTCTTCACATCGCATTTCGGCATTCTGCACGCTCCGCTCTTTCGGTGGCACACGATCAGCGCGAATCACTGACGGACAAGATTTCTGCTAGCAGGAAATATGGCCGCGTCCATCGCGAGTTCGACTCACTTGCGACACGTACGGCAATGGATCGCGGCAAGGACGGCCGCGCATTCTAGCTGCCGTTCGAGCGTCCGTAACGCAACACCGATTACTGATGAGGGAACTCTGGTCCCGGTCACTCGCGTGTCATCCCGGCGCGAAACGTCGGCTTTCTATCAATATTTAACGGTCAGCTCACGTACAGGTATGAGAGCGACGAGGAGCTACGAGCATACTACCTCGATGACATACATACATATATAGCGATGCATCTCGCTCCTTCGTATTCGCTGAATCTCGTGCGGCAGCGCGCGTGTCAATCCCCTCTTCGCCGTATTGCTCCGTATGTTCTGTATTTTGCCCTGCATTTTTCTGACTTGTGAATATTCACCAGAATATAATTGATGGAAATTTCAGGACAAATTGATTTTTTGATTGTATTTATATTTATTTTGTCAATATATTTAATATATACTATATATAATATGTTATAAATATTAGATATATATAATATATTTATATATTATTATTCATTTATTATTCATTTTTTTAATACAGTCTTAAGAAGTCACGAACCAATCAGAGGGACTATTAGCGTCTTAATTAAAGGCCGCAGACAAAATTTCTGTAACAGTAACTTTAAGTGATTTTAAGCTAATGAGCCAATCAGGAGACACTCACCAAGCTTCGATTAACTTAACAGATCTAATAACTTTGCAACTGAAGATGATGTCGGAGAAAAAATGCAAAGAGAGAAGTTATAAATATAGATTTGTAATATTAATTTATGTAACAAGGTTTCTCTCTACAGCTATTTGTTAATAACTTATATTTGTGTTCAATATAGTATGTAAAATTACAGTT
>Ga0157364_1004823_pt1 | contig 13568 bp, 9 predicted proteins | sample AttsexASBM2_FD_111476 | JGI IMG/M metagenome (GOLD analysis project Ga0157364, IMG submission 111476) | Fungus gardens microbial communities from leaf cutter ant in Ribeirão Preto, State of São Paulo, Brazil - Atta sexdens ASBM2 | ecosystem: Host-associated > Fungi > Mycelium > Unclassified ... | reverse complement strand
TAGAAGTAATGATTATTGTATACGATAGACAGAGAGAGAGAGAGGGAGAGGAAAAAAGAAAGGGAGAAAGAAAAGGAAAAACAAAAAGAGAAAGAGAGAGAGAGAGAGAGAGAGAGAGAGAGATGCGCTGTTTTATCAAGTCGCTATTATCGTTATTTTCGGAATTCGAAATGAATTATTGATATATTGTAATAATTGAATGTCTACACTTGGACACTTGGAAAAGTTCATAATGTCGCGTATCTAAACTTTCATTTTCTCATTGTACTTCTCCCATTCTTTACGAGTAAATTCAAATAAAGTTTTATCGTTTGCTGAAAGTTTGACCCTGGTTCTCCAGCGTGTTCTCGATTTTGTTACTTGTACCTACAGTTGCGTTCGCGCCTTTTTATCCTCAACATTGTTACCCAAGTTTGCTCGAGAGCTAAATAAACTTCTTACCATTCTCTCGTTTTCTTCTTGCATTTCTTTTTAGTCAGTGTAAATTCTATTCCCAGAAGCTTTCACGCTATTAATAGCTAGCTGATGAGATTTTATCAATATATAAAAGAATTTTTAACGAGAATATTTAAAATCTAAAGATTATATTTAAATTTTGTTTTTTAATTTTTATTATTTTATTTTTACTTTCTTAATGATTACAAAATTAATTCTTAATATTAATTTATAATATTATCATATGATAAATAATTTCTGATTTTATTTATTGACGATTGAGAATAATATCATGAAGATATCTAATTTATTTCTTCCTGTATCTTTACTCAATTTCTTACACAATGCTGTACAATGCTAATCGTAAAATTATTTATGGTACACCTAGAAAGTTATTTTATAATTTTCAACTTCTCATCCTTTCTCTTTTACTCAAGTTACGTCAATTCGTCATTGATCCGTATTATGTTATGGTTGAGTAATTCGCGCGCTTTAGATGACGTAATTCTTGCGGTAGGTTAGCCCTGTGTCACGAGGTCATCGGGAAAAAAGACTCCGTTGAGGTTGCGCCCCAAGAAAGCCAAGATGCCGTCGGGGATCAAATAATCATGGTTGGTCGTAGACTTCTAGAAACCCTTGTTGCGAGCTTAGTAACACAACAGTGCAATGAGTTTCCAAGAATTATGCTTGTAACAAATGTTGCGTCAACTATTGTCGCTTAAATTGCGACATCGACTTTGTAAGAGACTCGTTACGGAAATATTTGCGTTAATTTAATTGTAACGGATTTTGTATCAAAAACATTTACATTAATATTAAGATCAACAAATGTTAATGTATTTCTTTGTAATACGAATTTCATGTTTCTAAAATAGGTTTCTAACTATCTCAGAAAAAGTTAATGGAGAAGAACTTATAATGAATGATCAAGTTATAAATTCATTTTGACTTCAATTATAAATACTCGTAATATATTGCAGAAATTGATCGAGTAATTAGCTCTAAATGACGTGATGCGTTAGTAGAGAGAGGAATGTATGTAATAGACGATTCTTAACTCCCTTGTTACAATTCGTACTCAAGAGCAGCGTCAGTCAACAATTTATGGCTGGCGGTTGTTCCTCTAACAAGCTCCTCGATTTCCCGCTCGCGGAATTATAGTTCACGCGGGCGCCCGCAGATATTCCGACGTAAGAAGAATCTGAAAGAATTTATTTATGGCTCAACTTGTTAGCTTTACGTCTCTCATTCAAATCTAAAATGTTTTATTTATGTAATTATATTTGATGTCGGATTAATTAATTTAAGAAAAGATAATCTAAATAAATAATAATTATCAATTCTGCTCTAACAATATAATTAAAATAATATAAACAGTTAACGAAATAAAATAAGTGGAATTTTAAAATATAGATAGAGATATAGTCAGTAAAACTTGAAACGTATGCTAAAATTATTATTATAAAATTAAATATTATTAAATATTTTTTGTTGAATTGTTCTTATTATTTTATTATATTTGGACGCATGTTTTTGTCTAGAAGGTCGTGAGACTCCACTGTCACCACCACCTCCTTCGAGTTCTTCGGTTCAGACTTCACCTCGTGGCTTGGGTTATACCTGCGGTCCTATAGATGGGTCCTTGTACGCCGTGGTGCATCAGAGCGCTGCAGGAGGTGCTCGTGGCTCGCCATTGACGGTTTCTATGGATAGTGGCATAAGTAGTGCACCACCGCAGAGACCCAGCCCACCAGAACCCGAGCCAGAAAATCAAGCTCACGGAGATCTCGACAAACTTCTTCATGATATGATGCTTACAGTCGAGGTAATAAAGTTGGCCAATTATGATAAATAGTTAGGAAGCAGAGCTAATTTGAGCAACTTTTTATTTAAATTATCATAAGTCTTCACACAATTGATAGATTAATGAGAATTACTTTAAAACATTGCATGTTTATCTAGCTCAATAATTAAGCATTCGTAGAGATCTTTAATATATTTCATAAATAAGAAAAAATATTGTATAAAAAAAGTTAATTATATAAAAAAAGTGAAAGAATTAAAAAAAATATTCGCTATTCACAAATCATGTTATGAAATTTTTTTTACAGTCTATGCCAGATCCTCCGACAGATGATTATAATCGCGACCGAAGTGAGAAGATGTACATTCAGGAATCACGCAGCTATAGCAGTCACGGCAGCAGCCATCCAACGTCTACTTATTCCACATTAAAAGATTCCTACAGGAGTTACGGAGCCAGTAAAGAATCAAGTCCACCCTACAATTCAAGCAGCAGTTACAGCACTCTGAAGAACGAGTACAGAGATTCGTCAAAGAGCATCGAGCATCGCGATTTCGAGTATCGCATGTCTCCAGATCGGAAAATATCTGAATCTTCCGACTCCTATAGGAAACAGACGGATTCTTTCTCGCCGCCTGGTAACATCGATTTCATCGACGAGGACATCCCATATCACGCCAGGCAGACCAGCCAACCGTTCTCATATGGTGCTACTACCGACATGATAAAGCATCAGAAATTGTCATCGCCTTCGTTAGTGAGGAAGGCGTCTGTGCGAGGTGTAGCGCCCGTCGTAGATTTCGAGGACATTCTTGGCGAGAATTCTAGAAGACCCATGAGCCCTCTTAGTCCGAATACTCCGGATCCACCGCCGGAATTCGCAAACGGACCTGTGAAAAGTGGATCTGATCATATTGATGGGTAAGTGACGTTTCATTTTGCACAAAATTTATTTACGTTATTTTTTCTTTTTTCGTATAAAAAAATTTATTAAATGTATTGAAAATAACGAAGAAAATGTGTTATTTCCGTTTTGCTAATTATATATAAAATTATCGCGTTTAGGTAGCTTTATTCTTGCTACAAGATATCATTAGCTACTCTCGCTTTTATTATTCTCTTTTTCTCAATAATTTCAAGAGAAATTATTCTTTCCACATCTCGCGACACGCGATATTTATTGACAGCACTTCGTGCTGTCGACCGAAAATCTCGCGGCCGGTTTTTCTCGCGGTGGATAAACAGTGTTGCGAAAGTAGAGATTAAACTAAGTTTCCACGGATGTCGACAGGGAAATCGCGGTGAATTAAACCATACCTCTGGCAGAGTTTCTAAAAGATCGTCAGCGGTATGATGTCGCAATGCATCGTCCGAATCGGGCACCGCAAAAGAACCTCGCTCGCGTGTAAGAAAACGAGCGAGAGAAAAAAGAAGAGAGAAAGGGAGAATAGAAAGATCTACGAGTCATGGATAATTAATAAATTATCGATCCATACGCGTCTATGATACCGTATTTTTGCCATAAATGGTAAACACAATCATCATGAATCATTGTTCGTAACACAAATATAAAGAGAGATTTAGTGTTGCAAATATATCCCCGTCGGCGGTTGATAGCATTTCACGAATGATATGGGATTTCAAGACATGAATTAAGTACGTGAAGATATTCAAAGAGTACTACTATTCCTGCAATCGACACCAAGTAAAAGTAATATAATATCAATATTATAATTTTGCACTTAGCAATATAAGTATAATATATGGTCTTACATAACAATTACAGCGTTGAGTATGAAGTTATAATATTATATATATGTATTACTTTTAGTTGATGTCAATTGGGACATCAATTAATTTTAACCAAAAGCGAATAAATACAATTTTGCTTATTAATTGTTTCATTAAGATTATTAAGATTATTACAATTCTTTCTAGTAAATTAAAAAATATATAAATAAAATGTTTATTCTAGAAGAATTTTTAAAGTAAATAAACAAAAATAGATAATTCAAAAATTGTATTGTATTAACAAAAATAGATTGGCGTAGAAATTTATTTAAATTACTTGGTCAAAAATTGTTTATTTACAACAGTTGTTTATTTTCAATTTGAAGTTTATTTACAAACAATTATTAAATTTGCGTTATATTTTTTGTATACATATGTATTATATATAAATGAAGTTAAGTAGATATGCATAATAATGTTTCAAAAGAAACTCGTTTGTTGTATCGCGCTGTCATAAATGTAAAAGCATCCCATAAATGTGCAGTCACTATATAGCGCCATTCACCTCGAAGTCATCAATTTTTTTTATACAACTCGAAACTTTCGCGGTTCGGTCTCGCCTCGCACATTTTGCGAATGAGATCTTGCGTATGAATGGAGGAGAAAGCATGTATGATCGTGTAAAATTTGTTAACTCTGTCTGCTTCGGCGCGATTATAAAGTAATACGTATCGCCTCACACATTTATTTCTTTCACTGCGATATCATTAAAACGTGTTAAATTAAGAAGCCGACATAGCATGAATTTTTCTCTTCTGATATAATTTTGCAATTTTTCTTAAATATTCAGAAAAATATTCTTAACATTTTAATTTATATCTATATTCTATTTATTATTTTAATATGTATATTTTAATATGTATATTTTAAATACATACATTAAAGTATAAAGGTTATTTAATTAAAAATTATTTTGAAAATATTTGTACATTAGTATTATTTAATTTCTGTTTTAAAATCCGTATTTTTCATCGCGTAGCACATTTTAATTTTACACTGTTATTTAATTTCTGAAAAAGCTTGCATTTTAAAATCTTTAATTCTTAACCTCTACAGTTATTTTTAATCATCTTTTTAAGGAGACTGTAAGGTTTTATGAAAAGTAGAGTTATAGAGGTACCTTGTTGGGTTCGACGAACCAAATATCCGTACTGTAAAATTCGCGTTGTATTGCGCACCACGGAACATCGTGAAAATAAACGCGCGACTTCCCTTCGCAAGCGTAACGATTTCGCGTTGCGCGCGAGTAACCTCGAGATTTCGTGTACGGTTATTTACAAAGAGATGTTTCGATCTGAAGAGGAAACAGACGACGTTTACGGTCGAGAAGATCAACGAACGTTCAGCAGGTCCACTTTCTCGCGAGTGAAAGAAACGTGACATTCCAAGCGTGATGACATCGGAGATTCTTGCTTTATCTGCTATATAACTCTTGCTAAAATAAAACAGAACGCTGTAACGTTGCGTTACTTAATGAATACGTTTTAGAGTTCTCAGGATTGCGACATTGCGACCCATGGGAAAAATTATGATGAAGCTGAAGACAGATATTTCGAAAGACCGATATTTCGGGAAACCGCAGACGCTCTCTGACATAATTACAAATATAGAACGGAGAGACGCGCTAAATCAGCCCTGTAAAACCATGAAAACCATGAAAACATCTCATTTTGTTTCCACTTCATTTGTCTTCATTTATTTTACTCTGCACATTTATTATCGGGATGATAGTGATTAATGAGTTTTCTGTTAGAATAAAATAATTCTTCGTCGGCATGTTATATCATAATCAATATTATATTATTCTCTCATTTTTATAATGAGAAAAAATTCTTTAAATAAATAAATTTAATGCAAATAGTTGGTTTTGAAAAGATGATTTATTAAAATTTTTCACATTTATATTTATATTTGTGTTTATTGCTCTTACTGGTTACCTACTATTTTTGTCTTTCAACATTGCTTCTTTTTTTCTTTACGTTATCGAGTATATTATACTGAAATGTCTCTTTTTATCTATTCTTCCGACATAAGTCCAGAAACGATAGAGAAACGACATTCGGAAACGGAAGTCATTGGAAGTGGTGAAGTATGAGCACAAAAGCCGCAAGCATAATTTTCTTCGCAAGTTAGAGTTGCATTATTTTTTTTTTAAATGCTTCTATCCCATTGGTCAAACTTTTTTATTACACACGGAAATTCTTTTTATCCACATAAAAATGTCGCTGACATAGCGTAACGCGTTAGCAATGTTTTTCTCCAGATTTTTACATATTCATGTACTTTTAATGTAACTTCATAAATTGTGCTAGACAATGCTGCAAAAGTAGTGCAAGTAGTAAGACAACTGATGAGACAATGTAGAAAAGATTTATTCGTTACATAAATTTTTTATATTTTTTATATCATTTACTTATTATGTCGTATAACATGTAAAATACATTTTTCTTATAAATGTAATGATTAATGAATAAATAACAAAAATGAATAAATAACATTATGAAATAAACTAGTTAAGTACAATAAACATAAAATTATAATAAATTATAATAAATTTTGCTACGTAATTTTTTCTAGCAACCAAAAATACCCATGGGTCTCATAAATTAACAAGTTTCATTTTTTAAGTTTCTTTAATAACGAAAAAATTCTCTCTTTAATTTAAAATTTACCCGTAGGGCAAATTTACACGCGTTGTGTTATTAGACAGATAAGATCTCGACGAGCATGCACACGCAATTTTATGGGACGCTTGATTTGCGTGCAAATCAAGCATCTGTTACAATTATATTTGATAAGCGACGGCACGTACGTAACCAATTTGCTATCAACAATTTAGAATTAACAATTTGGATTACGTGCATAGAATATCAAATGATAACAAGTTAAGAGATTTGATCTATGTATGTATGACTATAAATGTATATCCACTTCGCTCGAAAGTTTTAAAACACTCTCCATTTATGAAAATTTCATCATATAAAAGAATACATGAGAGAAAAGAAAATAAATGAAAGAAAATGAGTACAGTTTGCATGCATTATTCTTTTAAATTTATTATTACATATTTTCACTATAATTATAAAAAGAATTCATTTTTTTCTCTGATTTTTTATTTTTGCAAGTTCTCTTCATTTCTTTGGATTTTTATAGTAGAATTCTTTCTAGTGATAAATTTTTCAAGAACTTAATCAAAGATTTAATTTGATGCTTTATTTCTGAGATAAAATATATATATTGTTTTCATTCTCTTATTGTTAATTATGATATCCAAATTTATCGATAGCACAAAATTTAATATTTCTTTCTATCGATATATATGTTATTTGTCTATTTGAGACAAGAATATAACAATTTTATATTTCATAAATAAAAAATTGAATCGTTAGCAAAAAGATGTGTTGAAAGTTTTGAACTATAGTGTACATAATACTTTCTTTTACTCTTAAAATTTAATAAAAGTAGTGAATTTTACACATATAGTGAATGGAAAAAATGTTAAATTTTGAAAAGCAATACTAGTTTGCCACAGAACAATCGAAACTGTATAAATAAATCAACGAAGATAAAATGCTGTTTGCTATTCATCATGAATAATAGAAAAGGCGCAATATTCTGTTTCTCTTCACTTTAATAATACAACGTATTGAGTTTTGTTTCCAAGAAACACAAACCAATATTTCAATCAATGGTACATTTAAAATAAACACGAATATTCGCGAGATTCAACGAATCGGTCAAGGTTAACGCAAGTTCCATGCTTTTTCATATTTGATGTTATTAAAGTACCTTTCTGTATTTATTATCCAAGATGCGAAGTTATTGCACACTTTTAGAGATTGCAATTTTATGTATCACGAGATAAATTATTCTTCTTATTATTCTTATTTTTCTTTCAGCATACAAAGGAAATACGTTTTATGATTTTTCAGAGCTTGAAAATACTGTAAGCTCCTTTGAAAAGTACCATAATCTTTTAAACTAAAAAATACGAATACATGAATTGTGACGAATATATACGATTATTGCGAAACATTGCAGTAATTATTTTTCATGTAAGAATAATAGACTTTCACACATCATTTGCCAATGGCAAATTCAAAGATCTAAAACGACGGGCCGTTAAACTAATGCTCTTTTCAAGCGACAAGTTCACTCGCGAGGCGCAGTTTACAACCCTCCTGGGGGTTGTGCGCGTTCGGGCGGGCATAAATTTCGTTATTGGAAAAAAGAAATCCTCCGTGACTTACGCTGATTGGCTACCGAGGCCGTCATTTATTATCTCGGAGAATGGCTGGATGTAACGAGAGCCACGAGTCTCCGGAGCCACGAGTCGATGGCCCGGGGCGACCTCATCGATCAGGGTGTAATTATCGGCGTCTATCGCGGTAGGAGGTCCAGAATCTGGCATAGTAGAATTCCGCGAGTTCTATTCGCGAAGAAGTCGGCACGTTCTGTCGAGCCTTTGTTACCGGAGTCGCGGTCTCGTGTTTCCTATGAAAGCGTAACTTCTCGTATTTTCATTTATGTGCCGTGTAACGCGATAAGTCCCTATTGCAAGATATGAAAGCGAGAAACACGCAATTATCCGCGTTATTTGCAACGTGTTATTAAATGTTTAATCTCACGTTGCATAAGTCAGTAATAAATATTGGACCAGAAAATTTTTGCCCACTATCAATAGTTGATCGTTCAATCATCGACAATTTGCAATGAAAGCAATTGAAGGACTTTTTATCTTTTATTTATATTTAATAAAATAATTTTATACAACTAATAAGGAATATAAACGCTGGCTTTGATCCCCGGCCGAGATAATATTTATTGCTATTAAGTATTTACAGATTTTTAAGTATTTACAGATTTTGATATATTATTCAGTATTATTAAGATCTTTCTAAGATGTTATGAGTAATTATTTAAGTTGCTAAATAATTTAATTTGTGATATTACTACTGTAATTAGTCAGGCTTGATTTCAAAACCGAAAAATCAATTCGACGCGTAATTTAAATGATTATACGTAGATATATATATATATATACATTGAATATACGTACGTAAATATACATTGCATTATTTAAGCATTTAAGGTTCAGCTTCACCGTTAAAAGCATTTATTCCTTATCATTTATGTATTTATATATCCTAAGATATGTTTAAAATAATTTTAGTTTTTTTTATCTTGATACACGACATGCTTAACAGGAAGACATCAAAGAATTTGTGATAAGATAGTCCATTTCTTTCGTTATCGTTAGTTTGTCGTGGCTGAGACAGCAGCAATTGAAACTCGCCGCTAGGAGAGATGAAAGGAGCCCGGGTAAGCTTTGGCGACAAGAGACCGGAAATCGTGTCATCGGCGAGCTTAGGAGCTTGCAGAGAGGAAGATTGAGACACGATGGTTACGCGAGCGATTCGGCAGTACTCGATGACGATGACGATGGATGGACAGCGAATTCCGTTTCCGGACAAGTAAGAAATCATCATTGTTTGATTAGATATTGATTGAAGAAAACTTAATCCGATAATTAATAATTAAATGTTCTTACATAAATTTTTTTCATGGTGATGTAAAGAAAAAGAATAGGAAAATATTTAGGTGTAATTGTTTGCAATATGGAGAGACTTTTTTTTAATGAAATTGTTAATCCTAGAACGCAAGTATGACATGAAAGAAATTGGAGCACGCGCGTATTTAATAAAAGATTAATGTTTCTCGTTTGATATATATGATTATTTACTATTAGATTCCTGTATTTTATGTAACCTACTAAAACTTTTCCAGTATACAAATACAATTTACTTACAATTAACTTTCTCGCAACTTACTAATATAACAAGCTATGATTTAGTAAACTATATTTACTAATACGAAAGACAAATCGCGCATTCTAGGATTAACTTTGTTGACATTTACCATTTATCGATTAGCCGTCATCGAGAGCTGTTCCGTACACCTCCGCACCAGCTAGTCCTCTACTTCCGCAGAGATCGAGTAGCCGGAAGTATAACGGCAGTACCGGAAATGGTGTTCTCGGCAGACCGCGAGCGGAGAGTATGAACGAACGACCGTTTGTTTCTGTAAAGCGTGCTTATGAATACCGCAAGTATGACAGTCAGGTAAGTACATGTGTATGCATTTGAGCGTGTTCCATGCACTCTTTGCTCATTAGATTGCTGGAATCACGCGCGCCGTCGTTTCGAATATTCAAATTGCATATTATAACACACACACTAATTACACAGATTCTGATATTATTATATACTTTATAAGGGGCAGGTAAACGATTAAAGCAATTTAAATAAATTGAAATTGACTAGAAATTTAAATAAAAAATATTATATATAAATAAAATGGATTTTATTTTAACGATATTTTGCATTCAGTTTACACTTAATTTTAATATCCTTTAGATATTATTAGAAAAATTATGATATATTATAAAACTAATTGATGAGTTAAATTGTTCGATAAGTACGGGTAATATTGGATGAAATAAATAGTTATTCTCGTGGAGTTCGGAACGGTGGTACGGTCGATTTCGCTTTACGCCAATAAGACGGCGGCAGCACGAACGCTACAATTTAGGCTCCATAGATAACAAGTTAGGGAAACTTCTCCAACGTTCACCTTATAGAAATACCATATAGTTAGACCCTAAATGGCAAGAGACGGTCTCTCTCTAAGACCGTGAAGCGATTACCTATCTGAGATAGAAATCCCCCTTAATCCTTTTTCGTGCTATACTTTCGATACATTTACGAGAAAAGGAGCCCGAATTGCACAATAAAGTATTGGACACATTACTAATTTTAATTGTTTAAATACTGTATAATTTTATTTTAAGTACATTAATGTATAGTTTATCATAAGTATATTATTATATAATAGCGAACATTTATTTTACTTAACACAATACTCATTACATTAATATTATGTTCATAAATGTTATCGACTAAAAAGTTCTGCTTTAACTATTAATTTGTCATTATCATAAATAATATTTTTTAATAACATTGCGTACATTATATGCATTTGCGACAAAAGAAATCAAATCCATATCGCATATAAAATATTCACGAATTTAATTATAGGCCTGTTTTTTTTGGCTGAACTTTTGCATCAGTTCATCTTTCTTCCTCTTCTTTCCTGCTGAAGAGAAAAAGAAAAAATATAAACCGGTGCAAAAGTTTAGTCAAAAAAAAACAAGCCTTATTTCATTATTATATAATTTCTTGTTATATATGCTTTAAATTAAAACTATTTGTGAAATATTAGTATTATCGAAAGATTGCCCTTTATCGTTATTGCCCAACGTGAACAATTTCCAGCTGACGCGGCAGCTACGAATTATGACTATGCGTTAACTCGCGCCATTAATTAGTCCACGCAATTAATTAACAACGATTTGGACTTAAAGCTAGCGTGGGTAATCGAGAGCATTCGGAGCATAGCACTGAAAGGATTAAATGCTCTTAGTTCGCCGGCATGTAGCATAGCGCTTGGCTTGCGTTCCAGAGCCCTCCGTCATCCCCTCGCTCAGCCTTAGCAGCCGTGGCACCCTTAGGGTTCGCGGCGAACCAGCAATCGAGTTCCAGTAACGCCGAAAGGTCGCAACATCAGCAGCAACCGCCGCGACCGGAGTCGCGCAGCGACAGTTTCGCGCGCGCGGATGCATTGCTGCGCGAGCATCGCCATCATCAATTGCAATCCGGTGTCATCAACAGCGTCAGCAACGATCATTCCGAGCAGAAGCAGATAATCGCGATTCAGGAATACGCTACATCTAGTCGAAATTCACGGCCCGAATCGAGGAATCGCGTTACTTATCAGAGCGTTGGAAGTTACAGTTCGACCAGCAGCAACGATCAAGTGGACGCCGGATTATTGGCAGTGGTCGATCAACCTGACCCTCTCGTGAGCCTCATTCAATCTCTAGCCGAGATCTCACCAATTCGCGCGTCCCCGAGCATGACAAAAACCGAGAACGAACATCCTGGCGGCAGCAATACAATAGCAGCCGCTACAATATCTACCAGTGTACCTAGCAACAATGTCACTAATTGCTCCTCTAACCAGTCACCAAAAGCATGGCAGAATTGCACCCAGGTTTGTCTTCCCTTCACGCAAATCCCGCGCGTCCATGCGTAATTATTTCATAACATGCACTTGCCTTAGTTTTTTTATTGCGTGTTGCTGATTGCGTTAGTCACTAATTGAAGTTCAACATTAGTCTCAGTATTCCAAGCTTGTCCAATACGCCTCGCTTGGCTGGTAGCGCGTAGATTAATATAGAAAACGGCGATGTGCGTTTATAGCTTGCCACTAATCGATGTTTCGTCAATTTGTTACACCCCGTCAAGTGTCTTTGGGTGTGTAATTATAATAATCGTTTTGAATTTCACACAGCCGCACAATGACTTGGCATCATCGTGGACCGAGAGAAGTGTCAGTCCCGGAAGCGCGGTCGTTAGCGGTGCATCGCGACCGCAGACGCCGGCGTTTCCGGTCCATCCACGGACGCCATACGTCAATAACGCATCACCAACGGTGACGTTCGCCAGCGATCGCACCTATGTGACGTCCAACAATAGCTACAATGTCAGCAACAACAATAACAATGAGGCTAGCGGAAATAATAACAACTATGGAGCTGAACGAACGATATATATCGAAGAACGAAGGGAAGTCTCGAAGGAGACGGGACTTCCACCCAAGAGTCCGACAACACAGCGGTAAGTTGTATTTTCAATACTTATTCCATTTTTAACATATAATTACATGAAATTAAAAAAAATTAACTTTAAGATTTTTTGCGATTGAATAATCTTAATCCAACAGCTTATATACGTTAGGTATTACTATTAATACTTGCAACATTTTAATCAAAATATTAGGTAGCGAAATTGACAATTTCTGCTTTATGATGTAAAATATATATAAATTTATATATATTTTCATTTTCTTATATTCTTAGAATTTTTTTATCTTGAATTTTGATGGGAGTCAGAACTGGGATGCGCTGCAGTAGCTCTTCCGGTGCTGAACATTTAATAAATTTTAGAAAAATATTTTATTTCAAGCTTCAGGCGTACGACGTAAGATTTTCCTTGAACACGATGAAGGATCGCAAAATGACGGTAATGATGACGAAAAATGATATTCGTGATTTTAGACGCTTGAGTTTCCCGACAAGCGGGCCGCTTAAACAAACGCATAACAAACGATGGCCGCTCACTAACCAATCGGCATCGTTCGACTATAGGTAATATATATACGAAGAATCACGCGAACGAGTGATTGTAATTGAATATGCAATGAACGGCTTTAGAATTAATCACAGCGAAAGCGTCGCGTCTTAATGTGCACTATGAATGTTTTGTGTCATGTTACTAATCGCGCGCGGGATTGATACGCCCGGGAAATGCATCCTGTATCATATCATAGACAATAAATCACTTTTTATACAATATCATATAAATTGCAGAAAACGCTTCTACATTGGATTTTTTTTCTTTTATGTCTTTTATATAAT
>Ga0157364_1004821_pt1 | contig 13574 bp, 12 predicted proteins | sample AttsexASBM2_FD_111476 | JGI IMG/M metagenome (GOLD analysis project Ga0157364, IMG submission 111476) | Fungus gardens microbial communities from leaf cutter ant in Ribeirão Preto, State of São Paulo, Brazil - Atta sexdens ASBM2 | ecosystem: Host-associated > Fungi > Mycelium > Unclassified ... | reverse complement strand
TCGATTTCGACTCCGAAAAAATAATGTAACTCCGTTAGCTTCTCTTTCTCACTTTTTCTTTTAATAAGAAAAATTACTTATCTAAGCTTTGGTTTCGATTTTGTTTTTGGCCGAAATTGAATGACAACCGAATATTCGTTTTCGTTTTCGGTCGGAAGTAAAAATGTGATTTCGGTCGGATTTATTATATTACATACTCTATGTATGAATTCAATCGTAAAATATTATTTGGTATTCTCACAAACAGTATTATCAAATATTTAGTAAATAATTAATTAAAGATGAGAAAACGAGATAACAAGAAGACATGATTTACGCGTTCATTGCGTTACAAAAGATGAATCTTAAGAAGGCAGCATGCGCCTGTTTTGTGCACATATTGGATAGTCTTTTGCGAATTTATATGAGACAAAAGTTTCTCTTAATTAAAAGTTCCTATTCTACACATCATATGTTTCTTCATATTGGAAGCATAAGTCGGAATTTTTTCTTTTTCCTTTATATATATCTAACAATTTTTTTTGTTCGCGCAATCTTTTAAATATTAAGCTAGACCTTAGACGAGATATGTGCAAGATCTCGGTTAATCTCACTATACGCTAATGGATTTCATTTTGTTTTTTGATAGAAGACGAAAATTCGATTCTCAAAAGAGTAATATACGAATGAATTTAAAATTATTCGCTATGATCTTTTCTCCTATAATTTTTACTTTCTCACAATTTGTTGCCAAATTTCTTTCATAATTTTTGTTTATTAAAAGCGTCCGCAAGATCTGTTTAATATTTCGGAAAGATATTGCGCGTATTTTCCGATTCACAAAAAATATATAACGACTCGGCTAGAAGACAATTTTATCAACCTATTACTATATCAAATAAAGAAGTAGTATTCATCTAGTTTTGGTTTGTTGCTGTTGTTGTTGTTGCGCTTTAAACTGCTTATAGACTTTCTTACTCGGAAGCAACAATTGGCACAGACCGGGTCTTTTCTTACGCTTTCTGTTCGCTGTCTGATTATTCTCTTGATCTATTTCATTCTCGTCGTCATTCACGGGCGGTACCTGCTGCTGCTGCTGCTGCTGCTGCTGCTGCTGTTGCTGCTGCTGTTGTTGTTGCTGTTGCTGCTGCTGCTGCTGTTGTCCATTATATCGAGTTTGACAGACCAGCGTTTCCTGTGGCGTTCGTAGAGCCTCCAATTCGGCCGCGCTACGATGCAGATCTGAGTCATGGGCGAAAGTACAATTGTGGCCGAAACGGCAACGACCCTTCCGGTAGTTCCAGCAAATCTTGCGACCGTTTATCATCTTCGTGTCGTCTAACGTGGGCGTCATTTTTACATGCTTCTCCAGGATTGCGCTCTTTGCTCGCTCCGCCTCAACAAATGGATTTAGGAATACTGAAGTCCTCAGTAACGTGGACGCGCTGTTGAAATCTGGCGTGGGTAATGGAAGCTTTTCTTTGGAAGCTGTTGTTTCAGTTATTCTTATGTGTCCATCATTATCCCTGTTGTTCTCCTCTTTGTTGTTCTCTTCTTCTTCATCCTCCCCGTCTGATTCCACCTTCTCCACACCCTTAAAGCTAACAGTGAGGCAATATCAGATTACAAAGAACAAGCCATATTCTGTATGTATATACCGGTTGCCGAACTCAAATGAATGCTTGGCAAAATATTCTTTTTTTTCATTAATAATATTGACAATAATATTAAGAAGTGTAATCTTGAAGCCTGATCTATTATGTACTTCCTGTTTCTTGCTTTTATCACTTTTTACCTCTTGCCTTTTTATTTTTTATCCAGTTTCTTTGTTCTTTGTGATTCGAAATAAAAATTAATAAGTTTCAGAAGAGACAAGAAACATCAGTAAAACAGATGCAAAAAAGGAAAAAAATAAGAAAAGATTGTAAAAAGTAAGAAACAGAAAACAAAGAATACATTGTAGAGCAAGTTTAAATAGGTGTTTCCAGCAAGAGATATTTATTAAACATAATATATATAAACATATATAAGATAACACAGTGTGACACAGTGAATAATTACAACTTATTTCTATCAATGTAGATTAACTTTAACTTTTCTCTCGGGTTAAATTCTTTACTCTATCTCTCTAATAAATATGATAAATTCAATTAGCACTAGTACGCACTGGTACATATTAAAAACCCATTATATACTAATTTAATTTTAAAGTATAAAAATGAAATGCAAATATTTCGAATTATGAAATACATCTTTTACCTAATAGTATTATAATTGTATTTTATTATAATAATATTATAATAAAATATATCAGATCATTTTAAGATTTAATCAATTTATATATTTATATATTTATATATAAATGTTTATTTATACAAACATATCTTTATGTTATTTTGTGTACGATAACTTTACTATGCACCAGTACGCACTGAGTGCGTCAAATCGAATTCGCTATAACTAATTCTAATTCTAGAATTAGAAGAAAGTAAAAAATAGGTTGACTCGAAATTAAACTTGAAATTATTCTACATGATAGAAGTAAATATACATCCATATTATTTATCAATATTAATAAAAATGAAATTATCACTGTTATTATAGGTCTGTTTTCTACAGCTGAAGTAGTATACATTTTTTGAACCCAAAGTAAAATAAGTATATACTTGATATTTGACGAAAGTGAGAAATAAATAAAAACTAGATAATTGCATCTTTTGATGGAAAGCATCCAATATGTCAAGTTTTGCGTTTGTAGGATCTGTCAAATTCAATTCTCATTTTGTAATGTGACAGATTTTGCCAGCCCCATGTTAGGCAGAAATGTTTGTCAGCATTGTGTTTTTCGCGGAAGATTAAACTGGAGCGGAACCGCGCACTCAATGAGTGCGGAAAAAAAAAAGAAAGTAGGATGCAATCGGAATTCGGAGGGCGGCTTTTACACAACGTTCCAAACTTACGCATTATCCGAAACGTCGTCATCCGTCTCGCCGTCCGAACCGGAAGAAGTCCCGTAATCCGCAACCAAGGAAGCCATAATAACAAATATAAGTCAGTCAATTCCTACAAACTAGACAATCCTAACCGTACGATATCTAATTAATCTAATCATCGCGCGAGGCCAGATGCCGACCATAAGAAGGGGAGGGGATCAACAAAACCTTCGTCGGCGAATTCTTGACAGCGCTGATAGCACCATCTTACGGCGCGCTTCCCAATTGAAGAGAAAAAACGAGTCAGCCATTTTGTTGAAAGTATCAATGTGCGTAATCTAATTGCTAATTAATTTAATAGCGGAAGTGTTTATTGTGAAATTCCTAGCTATATTATATAATATTATCGTTGTCCGTAATATAAATTTTTTTATATTAAATAAATGGTAAAAATCAATTATTTTATCAATTTTAGCTGTGATCAAAGTCTCGCTTCAAATGCTTTGATTGATCAATTAGAAGAAAGAATTTTAGAAATTAATCAATCAAAAAACGCTTTAAACCAATCATAGTCGTTATTTCCCTCGATCGTGATTAATCAATTCTTACAAATTAAGGCGTAAATTGATAAATTATAAAATTTATGTTTACATGGTTTCGATTCACATCGAAGTTAACATTGATGTATGAAACTGGTCAATCACATTATTCCATTCTTCAGAGGAATGGCTATAATTGACAGTTTCATAACATTGATATTAAACTTCGACAGATTCCGATTGATCGAAATTCGAATTTGTCCAACGATTTTCGCGTCTCTCCCGACAGAGAGCAGGTCGATTTGGCGTTCCGAAAATTGACGCGAGCATTTCATTTATTGTCTCTCACTTCACTCCGTCTCCCTTGGCCGTGGATCCATCTCGCCGAAGTCGTCCTCCGATATAAGTGCGATTGTGATTAATTTCTGTATTCTCGATCTTCCCTTGTATCATTGACACGAGTGCATAAAACGCGACTATAAACAATGGCTGATCAGCAAGAGAACAAGGACTTCAGTGATGACGTAGCGGAGCAAAATTTTGAGAAGAACGGCGAGGCTGAGAGTGGTACCGGCGGTGGCGGCGGGGACGCCGTGGAGAATGGCCAGGATTCACAGGAGGACAGGTAAGACTTTTTCCATATTCCTTTATCAATCTACTGAGAACTCCGGTAAGATTCGGCCGTGTTATCAGGCATAATTCGCGGCGTCCAGTGTCCCTCAGTAGTACCGGTAATGGTAAATGATTTCGATCGGCGTTTGCGTCCCGCCGAGGCGGTTTCCCGCGAATTCAGTCGGCGTCTCTTGCGGCGGGTCCCGCTTCCGACACGGCACGGACAAGATGGCGATGAGCCGATTTGAGACGAAATGTAATCCACGCGCATCGGTCGCCCTTCGCTCGCCGATCGCTCGCTCGCGCGATCATCTCGCATCGCTTCGCCGCGACGCATTCGCCGATGCATTTCTTTTTGCTCCCCGGCGTCCCTCGCGAATACGGCGGAATTACGTTATTGTGATAGCTCGGACGCGTCTTTTTTTTTCTCTCTCTCTCTCTCTTGCGTCGCGTCGCGCCGACTGGCCAACTCGATAGCAAAAAAGACTCCTTCGCGTCGCATGTTTCGCACGTTGTTCTCAGATTTACGTTTGATTTTTTTTTGCCGCTTTATTTCTTTTTTCTCTGTCTCCTCCTCCTTCTCTTCCCCTCTTCATTACGTGATAACGTCGTTCAATGCTCCACTTCAATGCTCGCGTCGTTTGAAACGCAAAGAGTACGCGGGCACGACAGATCTGACGTCACTTTGCAGCTCGGTACCCTATTTATCAAAGAAATTGTTTACAAGTTTAAATATTTTTATATACAGAAATATTAAAAAAAAAAATGTGAATTTTTATACAATTGAACAATTTTATTGCATCCTACCGATACCTTATGCACTCGTAGTAAATCTGTTTGAAATATATTGCTTAGTCAAATAAAGATAAGGTAAATATGTAATTTTATATTCATTATGCTGTGATTACAATTTTACACATGTGTTATTTATTATGAGGTATGTGTCCATCTGTTGTTTTTTTTTTTCAAGCTTTCTAACTTTTTTTGTAAATTTTTTCTTTCTGTTCTCACTTAGCCGATTTAAACTTTCTTCTAGTCCTATAATTAATGGAGGGCAGTCACAATTTCATCATTGATAAAGTTTGTATGTATATGTAGATCTACTTATAATATACTCTCTAAGAAATGACATTTGTATTTGTATTTCTATTTTTTTTTATAGAATATAATTTTGAAAATCCACATTCGAACAAGTTACGAGTCATCCTTTCCTTATTCACAGTACAGTTTACGGTCAAATTCAGATTAGTCAATTGCTCGAAAACGATTGACAAATCCGTCCAATGCTTGTGTGGGATCTCTCTGAATTGAACTGTGAGGCTTCGTGAATGAGCTTTGGGGTCGGAATTATTGTGAACAGTCGAGCATCGAGTTCTCAAGTCCATCATGTTACGTCACGACACGAAAGTACCTGGAGTCAAATCGAGTTAAATGTTACTTGAGATCAAATACGTGTGTCGCAGCGACACACACTTGCCTGCTGGATAATACAGAGTAGAGTAATTTCCGCTGATTCGAGTGATATTTGGATTATTTGGGCATGAGCAAATGCACAGAGACACTAGGATCAATGCAAACATCTCCAATAGGCTCCGGAACGCCATTAACGCAGTTTCTGTGACTTGGTCTGCAGGTGGCTAAAACGTCCCAGTGCGATTATGGCGGGCTGCTTGCAACTGGCTAACTGTGACCTGACCTGACAACAGATACCGGCGAGAGACTGGTACCCATGGTATTTATCATCAGCAATAGATGATATGAAAACGACATAATGTATATATATATATATATCTCAATAAACATATATAAGTACAGACTTAACATCGCTGGGAAAAAAGTTAAGGAAAAGATAAAAACAGCAAAATGTGTACATATTGCAGCTTATTATTTGAATGTGAAAAAAAATATGAAAAATGTATCTCGAGACTCAAGACAAGTCAGTCGTATGTAATGTAAGCCTTCTTGACGAATTGTAAGATAAAATATCCTTATATGTACAAGTGTCTGATGTAATGCATAATAATATTGTTTAAAAAGAACTCCAATAAAAAAAAATAACAAAAAATAAGAGATAAGAACTTAAAGCAAAATCGTGCAGTGACCAATGTTAATCTGTTGTAATGTGGAAATTAATTTTTAGCTTTCCAATATAGAGTTGCAGTCGATCTACCACATGCTACTAATTTGGGTCAATTAATAATCGGGATTTAATTGTAACTTTAGAGAAGTTATTTGTATTTTCTTTAGGGGCAGCAGTATCTCAACTGGAGTTGTAGCTTATTTGGATCATCGTAACAGTACTTTACTTTTTTTGATGCGTTTTTTTCTACTACACTCACACATATACACATATAATATATTTATGCATATGTACTTTTTTTCTAAAACTTTTCCTTTAATACTTTTCACTTGTTCACTTGTTATATAAAACTTGTTATATATGGTGTTCAAATCGAGCTGTGTGGTGCGCAAAGCCGCCGACTCTTCGTAACTTCAATTTTACTACGCTATCGCGTAGCAACTGTATATGTAATTTGTACAATAACATACATTTATCTTGATAAAAGTTCATTTGTTCTAGGAATATGGTATTTTGTAACTTTTACCTTTTATTATCAGTATAACGAATCTTGTTTAGTCTCATATGCAAGGAACATTTATTTTTCCAAATCTACATGTAGGACAACACCTACATTGTGTATTGCTGCAATTGGAATTCCTATTCCCTATTAGAAATAGCTATTATCGTACTTGTTAAATACAACAAAATTTTTTGCAGTGCCTTTTCCAGATAGCATCATGGATCATCCATCAATTACATTCTATTAAATTGTAGTACAATTTTAATTTGCACAGGAATGACATTAAATCAATATTAAATTCATTAGAAGCAATTAGTTTAATATCTCTTAAAAAATCTTTGTTCTTTGGTAAAATAAATTAGTTCCATTGCTTTGCAGGTTGACCGGAAGTAATCAGGATGATTGATACAGGCACATTCAATTCCTATTTCTCTCTTTCGTTTACTTTTTAATATTATGTGCCTATATAAATTCAATTAAAATAATATTACTACAATTATTATAACACCGCGATATAGCGGTTGGAAAGTTAGGGCGGCAAACATATTATTCTCTAATTACATTTGCTTAAAATTTTTATTTCTGTTTATTGTTTACAGAAAATTATTTGTCGGTGGCTTGAGCTGGGAAACTACTGACAGTGAGTATTCTTATATTTAATAATTTTCAATCGTCGATAGATTTATTTTATCCGGAAATCCGTCACGAATATCTTTTATCTATTTCAGAGGAATTAAGGGAACATTTTAGCACTTATGGTGACATTGAGAGTATTAATGTTAAAACAGATCCTAACACAGGAAGATCGAGAGGTTTTGCCTTCATTGTTTTTGCAAAGGCCGAAGCTCTCGATAAGGTAATTGAAAAAATTTTTTTTTAATCTGTTAAAATGAAAAAAGTATTACGAATAAATATAGAAAAAATATATATATATTACAAATTAAAGATAGAAGGGCTTTAAAGAAATAAATCAGTAAAACATAATGCCGATGAGTCGAACAAAATGAATGCGTCTAATTAAATTCTATCAGTATAATACAATAATTATAGACGTTTCGGATCCTTTTCAATATAACAAAAAAATTAATTACAGAAATAGAATTCAATACTAAGTAGTTGTCAAATAAAACCGTAAAATTAAACTGGAGTAATCCATGATTATACTGTCGTGATTTGATTTTTGTGTTCATTATATAAATTGAAAAATAACACAACATTCTTATTTTTCTCATGAGTTTAATTGAGAGAATGTTAAAATTTTAGACGAAGAAAATTTTTTTTTTTAAAGATTGATCTCAGAAATGATTTTTATTAATAAATGAATTAACGGTTTGAACATTAAAAGTGACACGGAATTTATTGATCCACTCTATTTAAACTTATTTACAAGGACTTGATATTTCTCTCTCTTTATTTTTGTCGTTTATATATATCATGATTTTTATCATTTTCACACGCGCTTGAGTGCGAACCAGAAAGACTTGCCTTAACGTAATCATGTAAGTCAATTTGTCAGAATTAAAGCTCTATTCTCTTCTAAAATTGTACGATAATTTTTAATATTTTATATTTTATACTCTTCAAATCAATTTGGAAATTCAATAAATAAACGCTTAACATAATTACATTTTGCAAGAAATTACATTAGATCTGATCGCAGATTACTCCCGTTCAATGTTTCTGTTTTATTTGATGACTATTCTTAAATTCTATTTCTGTAATTAATTTTTTTGTTATATTGAAATGGATCCGAAACGTTTATAATAATTATTATATTATACTAATAAAATTTAATTATACGCGTTCACCTTGTGTATGGCTCTGATTGACATTATGTTTGTTTTATATATATTATTGTTTTTAATCTAATTTCTTGTAGATTATGTCAGCTGGCGATCATGTCATTAACAACAAAAAAGTTGACCCCAAGAAAGCGAAAGCTAGGCATGGAAAGATCTTCGTCGGCGGTCTTTCAACGGAATTGTCTGATGACGACATCAAGAACTTCTTCTCACAATTTGGAAACGTAAATATTTTTTACTTGGAAACGAATACAAAGAATATGTCGAAAGAAAAAGAAATTATTGCACATTTCTCTTCCAGATTGTCGAGGTAGAGATGCCATTTGATAAGACAAAGAACCAAAGAAAAGGTTTCTGCTTTATTACATTTGAATCTGAGCAAGTAGTCAACGAACTTCTTAAGACACCCAAACAAACTATCAATGGGAAAGCTGTGAGTTTTATTGAATTTTTATCTATAATAAAGAGGAGTTATTAAACTTAAAATTCAACTTTTTTATTATTCAGAAATCAACAAACACAATTTTTTTGATCCATTTTGATCTTGTTTAACAGGTGGATGTAAAAAAGGCAACACCTAAATTGGATGGAATGGGTGGAATGCGTGGCGGAATGATGGGTAGAGGAAGAGGAGCTCGTGGCGGTCGGGGTCGCGGATTCGGAGGACAAGGTGGATGGGGACAGGGCTACGGAGGCGGTTATGGCGGTGGCTACGGCCAAGGTGGCTACGGCGGTGGGTACGACGGTTACGGGGGATACGATTACTACGGCGGCGGTTACGGAGGTTACGGTGGTTATGATTACAGCGGATATGGTGGTGATTATCTTTTGTTCTTTTTCACATAGCAGATATATAGTAAATTAAATTTGAATTTATAAGTAATGTCCCAGGGTGGGGTACTTTCTGTCAATGAAATGGTCAGTATCCTGGCGATCGGAGGGTATCTTTGCAACATTCTTCTAGGACTAGAATTCTCACTATTCGAATTGGTTTTTTTTTTTGTATAGTCGCGATGTTAATATTTTCTTTTTTTACTTGCAATGAAATCTCAATGGTACGTGCGGATACTGACTCCATTGTACCATGTGTTTCATGAAACGCAGATGGCTATGGCTATGGCGGTGGTAATTACGAAGGTGGCTACGCGGGCGGGCGCGGTGGTGTACGCGGTAAAGGTACGCATTACAGCGTTCCTTGATATATTTTACTACCCATTATTTTGCTCTCTCTTTCTCTCTTTTACATTTAGCTTTACCACCGCTAGAATTGCACCCATCCTTGTAACCCATTGTGATTGCAACGAGAGCAATTTAATCCCCAAACTTACAATCTAATAAATATAATCTAAATATAAATTTCGATTAATTTTGATTGTAGAAGTGTCAAAATAGAAAACTTTATTTACTTTGCTTTAGTCATTTTTGCTTACAAATTCGTGTTGCTTAATCATTGTTGTATACCAAAATAACAAAAAAAAGGATGGTGAAAAAATTACTAGAACCCTAGAGAGATGCATATCAAAAGGAAGGATATGGAGTAGTATGCAGCTTACTACCTTAGCCTGTAGCCTCTTTGTTCTTACATTTATTGTCAGTAGTAATATCTTTTTTCGTAGTACTTGATTGTTGTTAGTAGCGTAGTGTATTCTTATCGAGATGTGCGTGCGTTATATTATAAGAGTTTCGATCTGTTCTACGTTATTAATTTGTACAATTATATTTGTAGCTACATACTTATGCTATAAAGATAAAAAAATTAACAGTACAGTGTCGACATTGTTTCAGGTGGCTCCGGCTACGGTGGCAAACAAAGAGGAGGTGGTGGTCGCCAAAATCAGAGGCACCAGCCGTACTAACGAAAATCCTCATTCGCGAACGCTGTGCAATTCGCGTTGTAACCGCTGGTGAGTTGCCGCATAATCGAATCTTGATCTTTTTTGCGTCGTTGCTTTAAGATATTTCTAGCGGCACTCTCTCAATGTTGTTTTACCTATTCGTTAATATTAATCATTATCAATGTTTATTATATTTTTGTAGAATATTAATTTAAATTAAGTGTCCTAGTTTTTGTTACTTCAGCTCTCTTTTTGTTGACAGATGTCGATGAATATATATTTTACATAAAACCTGATTTGTAATTTACAAATACACGGCATACATATACACAACGTAGACTACTAATTTTTTTTCACAGGTACTCTTCCTCACTACTACCGATCTCTTCATTCGTCCAATCATCATTCCATTAAGTCGCGCTCCTCCTAGCAAGAATATCGACAATTTTTCAACAATGTGGACAACTGCTGCTACGAAATCAATCACCGAAAACCATGAGACCGGCGACAGCAGTAGAGATTTCATTTTGTATTTAACTCCGATTTATATTATTCCGCGATTATATGCTTTCCTTTCTGCCGTTTGTAGTGCGAGCTTATGTCGTTTTTTCTCCTTTTTAATAGTATGTTCACGGTAGAAAAGCAAGCATATAAAATCACCGACAGATTTTTGAATGTAATACCGAACAAAAGTGAAGTATCCAACAGTATAACAATCTTGCAAAAAAAAAGTAACGTTGCCGTATGATAGATAATGGAATAAGAATAGTTGTATAAAGATACAATGTAAGCACGACAACACGTGCCTCGTCAGAAAAATGCGTCGTTATTGAGGAATTGCGCATCCAGAATTATTCCCATTTATATAAACCTAGTACCTTATCCCATTACATTTAGAGATCGGGAAGTTTATTTTTGTGATGATGAAACAATTAATTTGTCGAACGAATCTGCAGTATTTTATTGACACGGATAGAAATATTAACTTTTTGTTATCTGAGAAATAACAAATTAGAACCGATTTTTATTGGATATTAAACAATTAAATTAAAAAAAAAATTAATATTTGGTCTTTCAACTATTTTAGACTCTGATTCTTGTTTCGCGATTGTTTTTCCAGTCAAAATTTCATGCGAAGTGGTAGGAAATAAAATTTGTGCTGAACATAATTATATCAATTATGTAGCTTGAAGTGAAAAGTATAAAAGTGAACAAAGTCGCTAGTTATTGACCAACGAAATTATAAATATTTTTATATCTGCTCATTTTTTTCGTCTTATTTCAAGATATACATTCTATCCTTTGTTCGCATTAGGTCTGTTCGCGTTGCTTACATCTTTTTCACTCAACATCTTTCTCTTTCTTTACACTCGATTATATATTTCAAGTGTAAAAACTTTTGAGGATTTTAAATAACACGAACAAATTTATTTCTTGCACTGTTTGCATTCAGAATTTTTACTTTTCTTTTTTTAACGCTCGAATATATATTCAGGTTTGTTTACTAGCACTTTTTACACTCAGTATTTCACTTTCTTTTTAACGTCTGAATATATATTTGTCTCGTTTTGAGCGCAAACATTTTAATTAAGAGATTTCAAGCAACATGAACAAATCTTTTATTTGTTCCAAGGACAGGGTTAGTTGTAGCCTTATTTTACAATCATCTAAAGTAATTGCTAATACAATTCAGTCTGTTCTTATATTTAAGACTATCTTAAGTACAATCTTAAAATAAGGCCTTATAAGCCAATCACCGATATTCATAATCGATTCTTATATTTGAGATAGCATACGGTCAACGCGATGCTACAAATATTTTGAGCGTTTTTTGATTGATCAATTTATAAAATTCTTCCTTTTAATTGGTTAATCAAGCGCTTCAAAACATTTAGCGAGATTTCGATCATAGTCTTAAAATGTTACAAGCCAAGTCACTTAAGACGATCTTAAAAAATAAGAACGGAATATTCAGTATACAAATGATATTCATAGTCATTTTTTTTTAAAGACGAGGTGCTAATATAGCTTTTTAATTGGTTCATGATATCAGCCTATGAACCTACATGTAATTAGATTATAACTCAAGATTATGCTTAAAAGCATCTTAAATATAAGGGCTGACTATGATCAGTGTTCATAGTTGGTTCTTATATTCAAGCTCATCTTAAGTATAGTCTTAAGATGTCATAAACCAATCAGGAAGCCGTATTAGTATCTTAAGACATTCCTTAATGGTCTACAATGGGCAATAACAGTAGTTTTTCTCACATTCACTTATGATTGGCCGATTTTTACACCTACTCTTTAACCCATTACTGCCCATTGTAGACCATGTATAAGATGACCTTAAAAATAAATTATTTTTTATAAATAGTGGTTTATAAATACCAGCCAAAAGCTGTAATTAAACTACAGGAGATCGATTCTGTATCTTGAAACGAAGTGAAAATTACAAAAGTGAGCAAATTTACTAGAATACTGATAATGTAATTGGTCAATACCAAGTAAACTTGTTCACTTTTGTTTGCACTTGCACGCAGTTTGACTGCACACTCTACATCAGCTTGTTCTTAGTTATTTCTCATTGCTTCAATGAGATTGAAGTTTCTATCGAGGGTTTAAATCAGATCAGAATATAAGAATTAATCAACTATAGTTGAGCATTCCCCTGTCGTTCGACTGTAACAGGGGAATATTCAATTATAATTGGTTGGTTCTTACATTCTGATCCGGATTAAATCCTCGGTAGAAACTAGATCATTGTCTGGATTATGCTTTGGTCTTAATCCTAAAATCCTAAAATTTAACCAATATGGAATACAGATTTCAGTTAGGATTAATTAAGACTGGCAGCCTTATTAGCTGAATTTTAGAATTTTAGGATTAAAGCGGGGAGCACAGACTCTTGCCTAATTCATAATACATGAGATATAAGAAAATGAACCAATCAAAGTGCTTTATTTCCTTCCTTTCCGTGAAATAAAGGATTCTGATTGATTGATTTTCTTATGCCTCATTTTATGTGTTATGTAAGAGTCTGTGCTCTCCGCTTAAGGATGTTCTCCAAAAAAATCCATTTTCTTTAGATTTTTCTGAAACTTATAGAATAAATTTGTTCTAGTGTCCTGAACATATGTGCTTTAAAACTCAATATTCGGAGCGGGATTAAAAATCGAAATATTCCACTTCAAAGTTGAAGCGTTTAATATATATATATATATATACACACACACATGTATACACATATATAATATGTATATATAATATGTATACATAATATATATACCCC
>Ga0157364_1004819_pt1 | contig 13575 bp, 7 predicted proteins | sample AttsexASBM2_FD_111476 | JGI IMG/M metagenome (GOLD analysis project Ga0157364, IMG submission 111476) | Fungus gardens microbial communities from leaf cutter ant in Ribeirão Preto, State of São Paulo, Brazil - Atta sexdens ASBM2 | ecosystem: Host-associated > Fungi > Mycelium > Unclassified ... | reverse complement strand
AATACTTATTGCTTTGAGACACATCATATATTGTTGTAAATAGATTGATGAGCACTTACCAATGCAAGTTTAATTGTGCAAATCCATTCAGCTATTCATGAGATATTAGTAGATGAAGCTTTTACAGCTACTGATGGCCTGATATCTCAGTCATTTGTTGTCGCTCTTGTACCTCCCACATATGTGTAGATAGCCCTCATTTGGGGCTTTCCAGTTCAACTTGGTTTGTGAAAATTGGTCCACTAGTTGTGGAGATACAAGCTGAATGAAGTTTATGACATCTACTATATAGCTTTCTTCGTAATAGGTAGTTCCCTCTAGTTTGTTGACTGCTTTAGCAATGGCATTGATGGAAAAGAAGTACTCTTAGAAGAACAACTTGAACTTTGGCTATATTGTAATAGAGAAAGTACCAGTAGTAAACTCTTGGCAAAAGATGTTTTGGACCATTTGAAAGTATAGCCACTCCTGAAAAAGAACAGAATCTAAAGAGTTATATTCTGGTCATAATTGAACTAATCTATGAATAGTTAGATATAAAGAAAACAGAAGTTAAGGAAGACTCACCCTACTTATTGACTTTTACTGAAGTTTAGCAAGAGTGGCAATGTAAATTTCTTAGTGTAGAAGCATTGGTGGAGAAAGAAAATATTGAAGGCAATAAAGAAGAAGATATACTTATAGATATGGAGTAGAGTTAGATATTTAGAGTTTGCAAATTCTAGAGTTGGCTTATAAGACTAGTAAGAATTTTATTAGTAGAATGTCCTAAAGTATACTGGTACTTAATCACTTTTCTCAGATAGTACTGAAGGAGGCTTAAGGCTTTATCAGTGTTGATAGAGCTTATAGGGTAATTACTTAGAGTAAGCATTGTTTGAAAAATAAGAAAAAGTGAAAGAGGTTAAGATATAAGGGTAAATAATCTAAGACTACCAGACTAATAATACTTTAAACTTCAGGAAACATAAGAGAACAGAATAAGGTTTTTGAAGATAGCAGGTATTTTATATATCTATATCATATATTTTAATCTTCTAGATTAGCTTACTTTATAAGGAATAATAATAATAGTATATTCAGAAATATCTCTAATAGAAGTATCTAGAATACTAGTCCAAAAAGAAAAGGAAGTTACTATTAGTATAGATAGAATGAGAGAATGATAATAAACAAGATTATACTTAGTGAGGTTCAGTAGTGAGAAATAACAAAGCTGACTAGATAAGCTTTATAGGGTTGATGACATTGTTTAGTATTTGTAGTCTGAAGAAGAAGAGAACACTGCAGAATTTACTGCAAATCTCAGTAGTATTAGAGTGTTAGACTTCTGCAAAAAAACTAGTCTTCTTATAGTAAGTATCTATTACCTCTAAGTTTATTATTCTAGAGAGTTTTATTATTTCTAGCTATTTATATTTATAATCATATTGGTATAATTATTTCATAGTTATATTAGCAAATGTTCCATCTGATTAGTATGGATTACTAGAGTATTTATAATAGTTGTTATCTCTAGAAAATCTTATTTTGTTCTCTTAGGTTCTTTCTGAAGTCTTGAAGTGTTTTTTATCTAGTCATTCTAATAGTAGAATATAATCTTCCTTAAAAAATCTTATAACATTCTACAACCAATAATTTAGAGATACTCTAAAAAAGTAAACATTACATAGAAAGACAATGAAGATTATGACATTAGTAAGAGCAATCCTAAATCTCTACTAATACAGATAAAACTCTGGATTTCTTATAGTATTATCTATAAGAGAAGTAGTTAAGTACTAATATATCTTAAAAATCTTGACAAAAATATTTTTACAAGTCTTATAAGTATAAGTTAACTTCAAAACTGAAGAACTCTGATATTCATCTTTATTTTTACATCTATAGATATACTTTATTATTATTACAACTTAGATTCAAAAGAAAAAACAAAAGAAAAATGTTATCTAAGTTATATAAGAGAATTTAATAGAGTTTCTAAGTACAAACTAAATTACTTTTATTTTGGTGTTAGTTTTAATTTATATATCTTAATACTAACCTATTCTAAAGTATAACTAAGTCCTTCTAACAGAGTTTTATCTGTCACATGACTATATGATTGTGATATTATAATATAAAATAAAAGAATTCAATTCCAAAATTCTAATACTTATTCTTTATATTTTTTCTAACTCTAATTCTCTACTAATTTATTTTCTATTAAAGTTGTCTTATACTATCAAAAACCTAATACTCTCCTTTTTATAGACTTTAAAAAAGACTATTAAATAAAATATACCTTTCTTAGCTAGCTTTTTCTTACTCCATATCTACTTATTCATAAATCAGTTTACTTTTAACCTGAACAAATGTTATAATATACTTGAATATTAATATTTTTCTTTTCTTTTTATCTATTTTTCTTGATTTAATATTTCTTTTCTTTTCTTTATATTCTTTAATAATGAAGAGGTATGTGACTACATGTCACATGATATGATATCACAGGCCTAGACTCTAAGAAAAGAGGCTAGAAGGGTGATATCAAAATATATGTCTATGGAATACTCATCTCATAGTATATATATAGTATATTCATGGCTAATGTATAAATATTAGGATAAGGTTATTCATTGCTAGTATGAACTATATATCTATAGTATAAATAGAGTAGCAATATATCAGGAACTCCTTATTGAGTTCTCTTGTGATTCTCACTTGATATCCATCTTAAGATTTATTGTTTGTATTGCTATTAGTCTTTTGACTAGTAGTTGCCATAACAACAAGATCTTTTAGGCTTTGTTTTTTGCTGAAGTGGTTATACTTCTTAGCAGACTAAAAGTCTCTTTTATAAAAAATCCACTATTAAAATACCATAGTATATTCTATTTTATTTTAAATTTTTCTTTTTTACTATTTTTCTTGATTTTATTTTTATCTTTCTATTCTTTTGCTTTGTATGGGAAAAAAATGAAGATAGAATATGTAACCATGATCACATAATGTATCACATGATATGATGTTATAGAAGCACATGATAAAACTTATGATTATGATTATATATTATAGAAGATTATAAAATATATTAGAATAATAAGTATAACTATAGCATATTGTTTTTATATAAATACTATACTAATAAAACAAGAACTTCTTGTTGAGTTTTTCTTATTAAATCTACTAAACAAGTTTAATTTCTAAGCTTATTACTGAGTATATATATTATTATCTCCTTGGCAGTGCTATAACATAGAATCTTCCTTATTCTTACCTAGTCTAGGTTCAAAGAGTACTTCTATATATGGTTCTTTTTTATCAATATAAAAGTAAAAGCTATAAATAAGCTTGAGAGTTTCAGTTATTATTAAGAAAGTTATACTGTGGAAGATTATTCAGATGAATTTCAGACTCTTATTACTAAAGCAGAATATACCAATCTCCAGACTGTAGTAGTAAATGTCTTAAGTATTCTACAAAATTATTTTCATTAAGTAAAATACTACTAGTTTAACTATATAATGATGGTGCTAACATAGTCAGAAATAGTTAGAAATAATAGGCAAAAGTTATTTTTCTTTTTTAAACTTAGCTAAGAGAAATTTGGGTTATATCTATCATAATTATATAGTTATATAACTAAATTCAATATCATAGAACTTAGTAAACTACCTTGTAGTAAGAACTTTATTGACTTCTTTTATGTACTTAATATTTTTGTTTTTAATACTTAGGCTTAAGTTATAATATTTTGGATTTAAGCAATGAAATTTAATTATTTAATCTAGTACAAGTATAGCTGTAACATTTTATTATAAGTTAGCTTTTAAACTAAAACCTTTCTACTTAATCAAATATTAATATCTCTTTCAATACTAATAGCTGTTCAATACTTTTTTTACTTATTCTTCTTTACTATTAATAATAATAGATTTTAGAGGACAAATTGACTGGCAACTAGATATAGGATCTTCTAAAGTAATAGTAAGCTTGATTGTCAGAGTTAAAGGTAGTAGACTTTATTTATTTTCATTTTCATTTTCATTTTCATTTATTTATTTTTATTTTAGACTTAAGGTGAGGGATTAGTATAATGTTATAACATCCCCTTCTTTCTCTTTTACCACCATCTTGAATAGTAGCACTTATAAGAGACCTTAGGAATATATTGTTTCAAATTTCTGCTTTTATATTTGGTGCTCAAAACATGGCTTTGGATTTCAGTGATTATGAAATGACAGACATCCATAACGTTTCCAATGTCATTTTCCTCAGTGATGATTATAACAAGATGAGAGGTCATACAGTTTTGTTTAGCTCAAATCATTCTAGGTCTTCATTGCTCTCTTCGGACATAAGTGCTGAGGAATATGCAGTGAGAATGCAAAGAGAAAGTGACAGAATGGATCAGGATGATCCTTCTGCTCCATCTACTAACAGTCTTCTTGTTGAGTACAAAACAGTGTCTGAACAGGCTTTACATGTTAGCAAGGTAGCTGATACCCATAACCCCGTAAGACAACAATATGTTCTTACTATGAAACCTACCCTTAACAAACCTGTTGGCAAAAATATATTCAATGTTTGGCTCAATTATGACCCTGATCAGGCTCTAAACCCTGAATCTTGGGATGGAAACTTCTATACAGTATTCCTACATAGTTCTATAGAACATCTGGTCTCAGATGCTCTCAACATCAAAGAATTGTTATTTAGAATGTGCAAATACATTCTAGGTAAATCTATTGAAGATAACAATACCAATGAAGTCAAGGACTTTAAGGGTATGGGTAAGACTATGTGGGAATTTATTTCCACTATTTATGAATCACACTAGAATAATTTCTTTGTGGACAACAATAAATTAACCTTTAGGAGCAAGGTTAGGTCTAAATTTAATTCTCAAGTTGCTAAACCACAAGTATCTAACAAAGGAAAGAAAACTGTCAAACCTATCTTTGTTTCTCCTCTCCCACCTCCAATTCTGGCTAAATCACAAAAAGAAGTTAACGAAATTTCAAAGTATTTCAAGAAAAATAACAAACCTCCTATGAAGAAATCCTACACCCAGGCCTCTTCTTCAAAATAAGTTTCTTCTTCTTCTACATCAATGTTATGATCTAAAGTCCTTAGAGTGGGACAGAAGAACAACTCTTGTATTGAGTAACACAAGAGAACTCGATAGAGATCCCTTTACAAACTAAGCTATCTTATATACTACTACTGATGGTCCATGCTCTCTACTGTGTACCCTACCCTAAATGACCATGTGTAGCACATTAAGTCAACATGTGGTATATATGTTGTATGACATCATTTGTTCTAGACTCTTCTACTCTGTTCTCTGCTTCTATCTTTAACCCTAACCCTATGTTCTAAAAATAGAAAAATAAAAAAATGAAACAAAATGAAAATGAAAATGAAAGATAAAATAGAGAAAACTAAGTCTACTATTTGTGAACTTGACAGTCAAGCATTATAATGGACATACTCCAACTCAAGGAGATGTTCTCTAGTCTCCCCAACAAGAAAATTGATTTGGTTCAAAAAGTCATCAACAGTTCAAGTGAGAAGTCTAAACCTAAAATCAACATGACCACCAAAGGTCCTTCTCAAAAGCAAGTCATTGTTCCAATGAATAACAATCTCAGCAAAAGATTTATCAAGGATTTGTCAACTTATGTCATCAATTTAAACCATGCTCTCAAGAACATCCAGTCAAACACCATTGCTGACTTCATCTGTGCTGATAATAAAGGAGTCATCATCACTACTAACAACATCTCATCTAACGCTGATCTCCAAGAAATAGAACTACCTCAAAATTGTAGGCATTCCATATTACGTCAACAACTTGAACTCTCACCTATTCTCTGATGATATTGAATACATCCTCAAGAATAACCACATTTTCAATAATATAGTCCTTACATCTAAACCTCACATTATCAAAGTATCTCCTAAGTCTGACATGGCTATTATATAGATCGATATCTGGGATACCTAAAATAGCACAAATGTGAAAAAAATCATTAACAGATGTTTCAATATTGGGAGTATTGTCACTACTATAAGGGGAGCCAATATGAACCTGGGGGTTCCTCAATGCAGGAATTGCTGGAAGTGGGGTTATATGGTAGAGGTTTGCCGCATCAAAGGTCTAAGTGTGCCAAATGCAATAGGCCTCATTTAATGGAGTACCACCATCATTTTGCATGGTGCTACAAAGCTAATAATAAAATCAACCTACCTAGGTTCAAGACCAAGAAGAGTGAACTTTGTCCATATTTGTTCAAATACCTCAACTACAAAGATGATCACCTTGCTGACTTCAATGAGTGTCCATTCTAGAAACATCACTTCAATAAGGAGTGGCACACAAAAGAATATGCCAAGCTCAGAGAAACCAGAAGAAACTCAATTTGTTCAAGCATGAACAGTAATGAAATATGATTTTTGAAAATCTAAAAAAATTTTCTCAGAACATTTGGAAAAACAATTTTATCATCAATATGATTCTCAAAATCTATGCTAACTTTAACATTATCTTCATTCAAGAACCTTCATGGAATTCAATTTGTTTTGTTCCTAGTAATTATAACAATGAAGGCAAATTGCTTATGGGGATTGTCAACCATCCCAACTGGGTCACATTTGCTAGACCTCCTGCTTTATCAAGCAATCTTGCAAGAGTGGCTATATTCATTAACTTTCTTCTTTTCATTTTTCTTTTCGCAAAGATATTATTAATCACAGAGATATTCTTTTAGTTTCTTTCTTTAACAAAGGCGTTATTTGCTGGCTTATGAACATTTATTCTGATTTGTCTCATACTGCAATCAAGTATCTCAAGGATACAGAATTTGATCTTAGAAATCTCTTGGTTATAACAGGAGATTTCAATATTTGTGATAGTTTATGGGATCTGTCTTTTAGTCATCATTCATTTATTAGTGATGATCTTTTTGCCATAGCTGATTTGTTCGACTTATCTCTTTCTTATTCTCCTGATCTAGTTCCTACTAGGTATTTAGACAATCCTAGTGAATCAAACTCAGTCATTGACTTGATGTTCTTACATAGCAGTTCCTCTAAGTTAAATACTCATTGTATTCATCCAGATTGGTGCTGTTTATTAGATCATGCTCTTCTTACAGCCACCATTCCTATTGTTGAAGAATGTGTAGAAAAGAGCAAATGAATAATTGCCAAAAACAGTGAAGAGGAAGCCAATTTTGTTAATGAGATTGCGACATCCTTCTCATATATGGACGCTTTGACTATCTCAAATATAAATGAGTTAGAAGAAGTTGTTTTAAAATTTGCTGACATTATTGATCGAGCTTGGTTCAAATACTCAAAACTGGTCAGAATTACCAAGCACTCCAAAAGTTGGTGGAATGACAAGTATAGTCAAGACCTTGCATCATATTGTTCATCTAGATGCATAGCAAACTGGAAGGCTTTCTGAAAGATGGTCAAGAGTACGAAAAGGGAATTTTTTGATTTGAAAATTCAAGAAATTGCCAACAAAAAACAAGGCCTATGGGAGCTTATGAACTAGGTCAATAAGTGTAAGCTTCCTGTGATTGAAACAATAAAGCATAATGGAAGTCCATGTTTGGAACTAGATATCTTTTGGCAAGCCCTCCACTCGTCTTTCAATTCAGCTCAATTCCAGACAGTAGATGAAATGATTTTGAATGAACTTAGTTCCTTTTCATCTTTGACATGGCCAAAATTTTCAGAAGAAGAATTCATGAAAGCTATTGGCAACTGTTGCGATTCTTTGTCCCCTGGACCTGACAAGTTATTATGGAGTTATCTTAAGTGTATCATTAAAGTCAAAGCATGCTTAAGGAACATTATCTACATTGCTAACATGTGCTTCAAACTTGGGTATTGGCCTAGTCATTTCAAGATATTGTCGACAATTGTTATTTCTAAACCTAACAAAGCATCCTACAACTTACTCAAGTCATTTCGACCTATCATCCTTCTCAACACCCTGGACAAACTTATCAAAAAGGTCATTGGGGAGAGGTTACAGTTCCAAGTTGTCAATAACAATTTCATTCACTATAGTCAGCTAGGAGGACTTAAATTCAAATTTATCTTTGATGCAAGCATTGTGCCTACACATTTCATTTGTATAGGGTAGATCAAGAATTTGATGACAAGCATACTGGTGTTTGACATTGCTCAGTTTTTTCCATCACTAAATCATCACCTTCTCTCAGCAATCTTAGGAAAAGCTGGCTTTAATTCGAAAGTTGTTAGCTTTATCTCCAATTATCTTGTAAATAGAAAAACGTCTTATTTTTGGAACAATTTTTCTTCCTATCTCTATGACATTAACATGGGAGTGGACCAAGGCTCTGCCCTCTCCCCTATTCTTTCTGCTTTATATCTTTCTCCTTTTCTTCATATTCTGGAAAAAAGATTAAAAACTCTTGATCTTAATATCTCTATTTTATCCTTTGTCGATGACAGTCTTCTCATTTCACAAAGTAAATCTTTTTATACTTCAAATACTCATCTCTTTAGTAGCTACAATATAGCTTCACAACTTCCTTTGAAATTTGGTCTTCTTATAGAATACTCAAAGACTGAAGTCTTTCACTTCTCCAGGTCACATAACAACTTCAATCCTCCCCCCCTGGACTTATCCTCTATTGGTAGACCTTCACTTGTCCCAAAGGACACTTGGTGATATCTAGGATTTATCTTCAATAGAAAACTCTATTTCTATCAACATATTGATTTCTATGCAAATAAAGCCATTTCGACAGTCAAATGTATGAAAATCCTTAGCAACTCAACTAGAGAATTGAATCTACTTCAAAAACAATTACTATACATAAGTTGTGCCCTTCCCATAGCCTTATATGGCTTTCAATTATGGTTTTACCACAAAGCCCCCCTATCATATCCTCTGAAGACCTTGGAGAAACTTCAAAGGAGAGCAGCCATTTAGATATTAGGAGCATTCAAAACATCCCCTTCATACAGCATCAAAGCTATCATAGGGCTTATCCCTATTCATTTGCACCTACAGAAACTTAGTGGAAGATCTCAGTTAAGAGCTTACTCTCTTCCTGCTAATCACATCCTTAAATTGTTAATAGGTAATGGTTCTGATATCCCTAACATTCCTTCTCATCCTCATCATCACTCATTATCACTTAACTCACTTACTAAGCATTAATACGGCCTTATCAAAAGGCACATCATCGATATGGATAACAGGTTCAACGAGGTTTTTTCCTTATTTGATCCTCTCAATCCTGAGTTTCATCCTAGTAATAGAATCATAGACAATTCTTCTAACCATTTTTTTTTTCACCTATTTGCTAAAAGTAGTAATTGTTCTTTCAAGCTTTGCCTTTAACAATTGGATGCTCCTACCATTAAATCATCTGCCTCTGTGACCAATGCTCTTGTGATAACAGATGCTAGTGTCAGGAACAATGTCACATCTTCTATCGCTCATATCCATGTCCACAACAAACCTGTGGTCAAGACCCTCCACCACACTGTCAACATTACTTCTATGGAAGTGGAATTCTTTGCGTTACGTTGTGATATCAATCAAGTCTCTCATTCGTATGATATCTCTAAGATTATTGTTATTACTGACTTTATTCATACTGCCAAGAAAATCTTCAACCCATCATTACATCCTCTCCAGAAACAATCTGCTTTCATTTTAAGAGACCTCAGAGAGTTCTTCAATCACCATCTTAATAATGTCATCAAATTTTGGAAATGCCTGAGCAAAAGCAATTGGCATCTCCATAAGGACATTGACATGGACACTAAGTCCTTTTATCTCACTCCTCTGTTTTCTAACAAGTTATCATAAGACTTCAGCAAAAAAGTAAAGAGTGATAGCATCATCAACAAATGGAAGATGATGTTTCAAGTGTCTGATCTCAAGGATGGAAGTTTTCTTGACCTCGTTGATAGTGACAATAGCATTCTTGAACCATCTTATTGCAAAGGTAGTACTTGGCTTAAATATTTTGGCCACTCTAACATGCTTTGCACCAGAGCTACAAGAGCTATAACCAGCCATGCTCCAATAGGAGAATACTGGCTTCGCTTTTTCCCTAATGAAGTCTTCAGTTGTCCATGTGGTCTTTATCCCATTGAATCAAGACAACACATCCTTCATGAGTGCAGAAGGTTCAATGAGTACTGGAATCCAAGGAAAGATTCAGTTGGTCATTTTATATTTAGGTATTCTTTTCTTCTTTTCTTCTTTTTTCTTTCTCTATGTTGTTTTTGTCTTCATGTATGTAGTTACAAAGTAGCTACCATGGTCTGCTATCAAGCCCTGTGTAATAAAGTGTTGATTTAAAAAAAAAAAAAGTGTGATGTTACATATAACTGTCACATAACTGTCATATATTACAGTAATAGTTACATAATCACATATCATATAAAAGAACATAGAAGATTCTGGAATAATAATATTATAGCCTAATGTATATAAGATAAATACTTCATACTTAGAATTTCATTGAGTTTTCTTATGTTAATCCTAATATAAGATTTTTTTGTTAACTTAATATTTTGAGTCTTTAATCATAATATTGATAATATTGAACACAAGATATAAATAGTACAAAGTAGATGAAAGTTTCAAGTAATATAACATAGATGTTATGAACTTAAGCCCTAAAGTTTGAGCAAAAGCACAACTCTTATATTGAGTAATATAAGAGAACTCAATATAATTTCTACTACAATCTAATCTATTTTATATACTTCTAATATTAGTTTAACACCATTTAGACTAGACTACTTTAAAGTATAATGTTAGACATGGTTCATACTTATATTTTGTTATCTGAAATCTAATAATAAACTCTTGAAAGTCCAAATAAGTAAGTTTATGTATAGAACATAGAAGTTAGAACAATCTTTGGCTTTAGCTTATATGCTACATCTCTATGAGTCATATGAGTTGCATACTTTAGAAGACATACTCAAAATATAACAGATGGCTAAGTTTACTAGAAAATAGGAAATATATTATAGTATGCTTAAACTCTTATATTTTATTTTTATTTTATTTTATTTCTTAGACAGTGAAGAAACATGTGACCATGGTCACATAATACATCACATGACATTATGTTATAGGCTTAAAATATAAGAGAAAAAACTGAAAGAATAATATCAAGATATATATTTATAATATATCTATCTCATAATATATATATAGTATACTTTATAACTGATATATGGACATTAGAATAGAGTTATTTATCACTAGCACAGACCATGTATCTATAGTATAAATAGAATAACAATATATTAGAGACTTTTTATTAAGTTTTCTTATGATTTCTTATCTTGTAAGATTACTTAATATACTATTATTAACTGTCTTAGTTAGTGGTTGCCACAACAAGATATATTATTGCTAATACTAGAAGTTGATAATAATTTTAGTTAATTTTCAGAGTGAGGTTTTACAGTATAAACTACTGATTTATATACTAAGTATATTACTTAGAGTAGTTATCTAAGAATAGAAACTGCTAAATATTACCCTGGTTTTAGTAATTCTTGAATGTTAGGAATGGAGATCTATAAAGTTGTTAAGAGTCTAGTAAGAATATCTAAGGTAAAATAAAGATATGTGATCTATACCAGAAAAAATTAGAAAGTATAGACAAGAAAAGAGATATTATCTGTGAGTTAGAATAGATGTAGCCAGATTGGGATAAGTATCACATGACTAGGTAATCTAATGTAATAGTCTGTTTCTGACAAGAACAGTAACTTTTTTCAGACTCAGAACAAAGCTGCTATAATAGGGCTAAGTTCTTGTGGAGAAGACCTTTGGTTTTGACCTTGGGGGTAGTCTTAGGATAGCCTTAATCTAATCCCATTTTTGCCTATCCTCAGATGTAAGAGGGGTCTACTTCCATTGAGCTAGGAACAGGTTTATTAAAGAGACTTTGTGTCTTACTTAGCTATGAGACATTTTCTAGATGTTTTTAATGGCAAGCTAACCTAAGCGATCTAAGATCTGTGTAACATATTCCTAACAATCCTTGTAATGTGGCTGGAACCACATTGAGATCTGATACTCCTTCTCCATAAGCCAGTGAGAGAAACTAGATATGATGTCAACTCTCTCCTATCAAGATTCATATCATATGAAAAAACACCTTTTATTCTTTCACCCACACACTTTATCTACTGAAATAGAGATATTGTGTTCATACTTGCTATCCAAGCTATGCTCACCATTTAAATACCAATGTTGTTTTTTTTCACTTTTTCATTTGTTCTTCTAAATGTCTTTTCTCATTGAGCCTTAGTCTTAGGTATTTACTTAGACATATAACATAGCAATTTAGTAAAAGTGATTTGAAAACTAGAGTACTAGAAATCTATCAAATTTTTTACCAAAAGTTAAGAATTTCTATTTCTTAAACATATTATTAGGATAGTATTGGTATATAAAAATTGTATTAAGAAGCTAAAATTGGTGTTTTTATTCTTTTACCCCCTTGAAAACATACTTAACAGTCTATGCTAATCAAGTAAAATGTTGACCTGTAAAAACTTTACAAACAAAGTTGAGTTGAGTTCTTAAAGCAATTTTGCCTAAGAACAACAAAATATTTATGAACAAAAAGATAACAAGGAGGGAGCATTAGAAGGGATTAACAACACTTTGGGCAAAAAAAAAAGACTTTAACTAAAAAGAACTTTGTAAACTATATAAACAAAGTACATATCAACAAACTAAAGAAAGTTGTTCCAGATAAGTTGTGAAATACACTTATCATGAGAATGTAAACAAAACTTTTGAAAAACCATGTCAAGTTGTTGATAAAGCCTTATAAGACCTTAAGTGTAATCTTTAGTTCAAATGGCAGTATAGAAAAAAGTGAAAGAGGAAAGAGAATCTGGATACAATGAATATAGATGAAATCAGAAAAAGAGAAAGAGTTTGCAAAAACTGCCAAATATGTATAAGCAAAAGATTTTTGAAGATAAGGACACATAATATAGTATCTTGTTAAAAACTGGCAATAAAGACAAACAAACTCAAATAGAGTCCTTTCTAAAATACATCTCCACCAGATTCAAAATATAGAAATCAGTTATTCAAGACATAGCTGATAAAAAATTGCTAAAAGGAGGAATATGGCAATTCAGAAACCCTACCTGAGAAAGTCAATACAAATAACATATCCAGTGAGGATGTCTTTAATCCTAGCATCCCAAAGAGGAAGGGAAAGAAGAATCCCAATGTGGATTTTCCATTAGGACTGTAGAGGATAATGTCTGTGATCTACAGTTAGAGGAAAGTGTACCCTCTATTAGCTCAAAAATTTTGAAAGTAGTACTGGAGTCTTGTAATGATATGTGCAACAAGAAAACCTTCTTGAAAGAAAACTCCAGTCACACTTTGGGTATACAATAAACAAAATACAAACCAAGGCTTTAGTTGATTTGGGAGCCACCACAAACTTTGTCGACAGAGTTTTTGTGGAAAATAATAACCTGGAAAAATAAAACTGGCAAATTCATATAGAATATTCAATATGGATAATACTT
>Ga0157364_1004818_pt1 | contig 13577 bp, 6 predicted proteins | sample AttsexASBM2_FD_111476 | JGI IMG/M metagenome (GOLD analysis project Ga0157364, IMG submission 111476) | Fungus gardens microbial communities from leaf cutter ant in Ribeirão Preto, State of São Paulo, Brazil - Atta sexdens ASBM2 | ecosystem: Host-associated > Fungi > Mycelium > Unclassified ... | reverse complement strand
TGTATACTGAAGATCGTATATCCCCATGAAAATACAGCGAATTAACTTAAAATTTTCAGTGAATATTTCTAACATTATATACTTTAAAAAAGTGCGATTTTTGAAAAATAATTTTTTTTAAATTTCTAACTGAGTATACCCCCTTAAACGAAAAATTCATTCGACTCGTTTGCTCAGCGGAACATTAACTGCAAGTGGGATTTCCACTTCGTTCTTTCTTCGATTCCCGACTTCTTAAGAGTCTCAGGACGAAAGGAAGTGCCTTCCAATTTGCATCGGTCCTTCTCTACAGCTCCCTTACAATCTGGAGCCTGGACACGATCAAATCGGTTTATAATTCGGTTCCTGTTGCGTTTCATTCTCTCAGTTTCATGCGTACAGAGCTTGGACGTAACAGCTTGTCTTTTTTGCAATTTTTTCCAAAACGAAACAAAATCTCTCTATGGGATTTTCTTTCTTAGTTTATTCTCTACACGCTCTCAAAGTGACATTTAAATTCTAAATACGACCCTGCATACGACCGATACCATAAAATACAGAAAGATTGCAAAATGATTGCAGATATAACTTATTGCAATGTTGCAATATTACAAATATCGCGCAATATATTTGCAACATTGTTGCAATGTCATAAAAATATCCGCCTTTAGCAAGATTGCGTTGTCGTAGCAATATTACAGCGCTATATATTTGAAATTATTATTAGAAATAATTCTTTTATTAATACTGAATATAATTTAAAATACAATTTATGATATAAATAAAAAGAATGCAGAAAAAGAATCAATATATATTTTATATTATAATTATTATATTTTATATTTAATTGCAAATTTTATATGCATATATATTTTTAAAATTTTACATATGTAGACATACATTCTTCTCACACTTTTTCATTACATAAAATATATATTTTCGAAAATGTTCTTCATGCAGGCCTATTTTGTATATATTCTTAACTAGTGAAGTGGAAATAAGAAACTCCATATATTCTATTTCATTTTCTTTGCAATATTAAAAGAATTTTTTTAATTCAAATATTTTAAAAAATTATAAGAGTTGATTCTAAAGTTCGAAAAATCTTATCGCGTGGAGACGACAACAAATGTTTCAACGAATACTATGATCCCTTTTACATCATTAAATCGATTAGTACGTATATCAAATTGGCGCATTAAATATTTGATACATCTTTATTTACACCAATCTGTTTCAGAACGAATCAGGTTAGATGACATGATGTCTTCACTGCTTTTCAAAATATAAAACCTCTAATTCTAATTTTAATCTGAACTTAAAAACAGTGGCGAATTTTAATACAATCCAAAACGAACCAAGCATTTACAACATGCTGAGATGATTCTTTAATATCATTTGATACGCGTTTAGTTTAGTTTGAAACTTATGATTTCAGATCAAAATAATCTGCCAATATTTATATCAAGCGTTTCAAATGATTTGGTATTACGGATATGATGCGCGCATCATGTTCGGTACAAACTAAACCATTATTAATTCCTAATGATTTCCGCGCATACGAAAACACTTGCCGCGCAAAATGCTACGCGATAATCAATAAGCTTACAGCTCCTAATATATTCATTGGTTATCGTAGGTTATTATATTTTTGTCTATTACTCATTTCTCATGTATTTTTTATATATATTATTGTTACTAAATTGCCTATATTAACTAATAATATAAAATATTGAATGAGGTACGATTTAGGTGACCAGTATACAGTATTACAACTCTCTCCAAATATCAAAATAATAAATATTTATTATTTATTTTAATAATAAGCATGTCAATTACTATTGTATTATATGCTTAAAATCACAGTAATTGGGAGTATTACTGTCATTTAGCGATTATTTAGCGATATTATAACGATAATCGAGATATTAATATTTTAATATAATTGTACTAATGAGATTAATATTTTAATATAATTGTACTAATGAGAGATATTAAATTTTGATATATATACTAATGAAAGCACGAGAAAAATGCTCTGTCGCACGAGTCGAATAGCCGGTCCAGTTTGTCAAATATTGACTGTCGGCAGCAATTGGAGTTGGAGTGACAAAAGGGGAATCGCGCTGTTGCCTAGGATTGTCTAACATGTTGCTGCACCGAAAAACTTGAGTCGATGGCTGCTACATACATTCGCGATTACAATAGGCGATAAGCGACTTATCCCCCAAAAAATCACTTGGAAAATGCACTAACCGACCAATCAACGTTCTACCGACTGAAAATGATTTAATTCGATTCCCCATATTATTCTGCAAAAAAACATTTATATACATTTTATTTTTTTATGTGGTTGTTGAAAAGTTATAAATAATTTTTTTAAAAAATTTAAACTTTAAATAAAAATTCCGAAAAAATTATATAAGTTTAATTGTATCAAAATGAACACTTTTTGTCTCTTAGATTTTTTTTAAAGCAGCAGTTTTCAAGATAAAAAATGTCTAAATTTGAAAAATAATTATATTTATGATTTTTTTTCTCACAAACATCAATCATCCAATCAGTGAATAAAAAATGAAAATATTCGACCAATAAACTATAACGAGAATTTTATTTTATTTTGAGTTGTACTGTTATCGATAGAAATTATTATAATGAAGCTCTGAAGGCGCGTCTGGTCTCCGCAGCTGAGTACAACTTGTTTGAAAGTTGAAATATCTACATTAGGATTATAAATTTCTAAGATTATAAATACATAAGGACTACCTACGCTAAGACTATAAACTTTGAATGAAACATGAATTTTTATTGCACTCACGCGTTCGCTCACGCGCTGCGGACGGGTCTTCAAAATTTTTTTTTGTTTTGCGTAGGAGAAGAATTTTCATAGGCTTTCTCCTCGATGGTCCATCAGAAGCAAATCTAAACCGAGAAGAGGGAAAACATTCAAATTCCGAGTGCCTGGATGTGCGGGATTTGACTGAGTTACATCACTCACAATCTTAACCCTATTCGCTAGAATCTCCTCCTTAAATATATTTCGTTCCTAACATATATGGGGAACATTCCGGCATCAACTAATATTTCGTCAGGGCTCCCCCATGTCCCTGGAGATAAGCACCCTCTACACGCATGGGACATCGCTATATGTAAAAATACACACTCAGATATACACTATAAATAATATATTACAAAAAAGAAGAAACATGTACACGTCTATCAAGGAGGGAATTGCTTTTTATATTCCTTCATCAATCAAATTTAATTTATTCGGGAGCCGTTATTTAAAAAGTTGTGTATATAAATGTTTTTTCGCAGAATAATATGAGGATTCGAATGAAATTATTTTTAATCAGTAGAACATTGATCGGTGCATCTTTCAAACGACTTTTTGGAAGTAAACCGCTCGTTTATCGTAATCGCGAATGTGCGTAGCGTCATCGCGTGCGACACGAGTCACAACAATATGCGATGATGTCGAGCAACGACAGCTAGGTAAAATGTCTTTCGAATTCCATTTAAGATACTAATTGTAAAATACTTTTAAAAAGTATTTTAGAATTAGTATTTAAAATGTAATATGCAAAATGGGTTTTTTTGAATCCATTTTAAATGTAAAATGGATAAATAAGTATTTTAAATAGTTTTCGAATGCAAAATGGTTTTTCCTGTCCTAGCGAAAAAAAATTTACGAAAAAATACAGAAAAATTATATAGATTGAGACAAGAAATTCTTCTTCTTAGAAATTCTTAATTTTTCGTAGATATTCATAGTAGGATATAAAATGATTTGTTCGTCTCAAAAATTCATAATTTTTCAGATATTAGATAGATATCAGATAGATATTTATAATAAGTGACGTTGTTTGAGAGAGGAGAATTTCTTGGTTTTTCAAAAAAACAACACTTCTTTACGTCCCACGACGAATATCTATGAAAAATTAACAATTTCTAAGATCTTATTTCAATCTATAATTATTATATATATTTTTTGTAAAAACTTTCCGTTACAATACGTTTTTTAAAAATAGTTTACGTTTGAACTCCATTTTTAATGGAATTCAAAACCTTGACTACAGTATTATGAATAAAGTATTTCTGACAAGAATATTTTTCAATTTTTTAACATTATGATTTGAAAACGAGACTTTACTGAATAATCAAATTAATACAAGAAGCGCCGGTTATGATCAAAATTAGATATTAAGAATAATATACATTTTTAGAAATCTATATAGTATTTTACATAAAACTGGAATATTTTTTTATTAAGCAATAAAAACAAAGAAATTGTCAATGTGAGCCTACACAAGATGTTCAATGTTCAATAACAATGATTAACGTATTCAAAAATATAATATAATTAACGTATTCAAAAATATAATATAATTACAGACGTTTTGACATCAATATTGTATTCTCTTCAAAATGCAAAAAATATGTAATCTTTCAATATACATTGAATTCATTAGATATGTGTTGTCAAAAGTATAAAATATATCATTAAGTTGTAATTATCATCAAGACTGTAATCTTCATCTATCATATCTCGTCGATAATCAAATTACTACGAAAGTCATTGAGAAATAGATTAACGATGTTCTATACAATATAATAAGAGAATCTAAAAGTATTAAGAATAACGATTAAAAAACGATAGAAGCTATTAAGCACATAGAAACTCAACGTATTCAGATCGTCTGACGAGATATGAGAACGACAGATGAAGATATGACAGTCTTGACGATAATTACAGCTTAATGACGTATTTTACACAGATGAAAAATCAACATAGATCATATGTGGGTGCATTTCATATCCCATGCGATACTTCATTAAAAATATATTATAATTTAGTATGATTGATATAACAACGCATTCTTCAGTTATTCGAAATATTTTTTAAGAAATTATTAAAATTTATCTTACTGGAGTGTATCACATCCCACCTGATTTGCAGAGGGTTACAAGAAATTAAAAGATTTCCGATTTTCGGAAACGTGGACATACATTGCCGAATATCAAACTAATTGTAATTCTAGCAATAATTAAATGCTGTTGGAAATAAATCTTTTTAAAAAAATTAAACAATGTTGTGATTTGTTTCGAGCTTATAATTAGAATAACTTTAAATTAACATAATTAATATAAGAATATAAATACTAAATAATATTCTAAATAAACATTTCGGCTTACAAAGTCTTCTTCACTGTTAAAACGCAGAAATATAATATTAAATTAACAAATTAACAAATAAATAACAAATACAATAACAATTAAAAAAAAGAAATCATCAGTGGTGAAGTATTAGTGTATAAAGAATTCAAAAAGTATTAAGACAGATTACAATAACATAAGAAGATTAAATACTCAATCAATAATAGATTACATGATATCTCTCGATAAAATAATTTTGCCAAATTCCTCGATTGAAATCGAGAATCCAGTTGTTGCAACTTGTATCAAACGATTTGAGAATTCACTAGTTAGAATTCATTAGTTAGGATAATGAATAAATTGAGCCATTACAACTTAAAAAGCGATAAAAATTTTTCTTTTTCCATGACAAACTGGAGCAAAGGCTTCAGTATTTTTCCGTAAATTGGTCCAAGATAAATTAAAAATCGGTGCTTGTGTGCGAACGACGGGATTAAAAAGATCTCCTTGGACATCGCGCTATTAGAAAAAAACAATAAATAATAATAAAAATGTCAGTTGGAAGCGCAGGATTGGCGCCAAGACATTTTCCTAACAATCAAGTCGCGGACAATTGTCGAGTCCGCGATCGTAAAATCTAGAAGTGATACGCGACGTTCAGAAGAGGTATTTAATGGTCCCGCGCTGCACGTGCTTTCTCATAAATTTAGCGTCGTAAAATTAAGGATGACACTTTTTTACATACTACAAATTCCGATCAACATCCCTTCCTCCCCCAAAACATACTCCGAATATTGAATGCGTTAGTTGAGGGTTAATAGACATAAAATCTTTTTGTTTTGCAAATGACTTGAAAAAAGCTATCTTCAATCATTTTTTAACATTTTATATCTGGAATATATGTAATGTATCTGAATATTATTATTAATAATCAAGGCTCGGTAAAATAACTGATATAACTTATTTAAAATAAAAAATATAAAATAGATTTTAAGAACTTATTTAAAATATTAAATAAGAAGATGATAGAACACAAGAAATTATTTAAAATATAAAATAAGAAATAGAGCCCGAAAATGCATTTATTTATTTAAAATATAAAAATAATTTCTCTTGTATTTTAAAGTTTTTGAAAGATATTTCTTATTTTAAATAAAAAATAGATTTCGAAAACTTACTTAAAATATAAAATAAAAAATATGAATTTTAAATAAACGGTTCAAATAATAAACATTCTAATGATTTTGTTTATTTGAATATATGCATATGGTATTTATAAGGTTTCAGTTTTTTTATGGCTACAGCTTATAATTAATACTTAATGGTATTAACTCTACGCGAACCAAATGGAAAACATGGGTTATATATCTCATACCCTATGTTTTATCATAAATATACTATAATTTAATTACTTTTACCGACAAATCGGTAACATAACTGATACAATTTATTTAAAATAAAAAATATAAAATAAGTTCCAAAAATTTATTTAAAATAATTATTTTAAATAAGAAATAGGTCAGAAGAAGTTATTTAAAATAATAAATACTAAATAACTTTTTAATTCCTTCTTTATTTAAAATATATTTTAAATAAATAATTAATTTTAAATAAATTTATTTGAAATACGACCGAGCCCTGTTAATAATATAATAGAAAGTTGTAAAAGTTATAAATAGAAAGTTGACTATAAGTCGAGTATAAGTCGGATATAGAAAGGTGGCTTTTAAATTTTCTTAAATAATCGACTTGAAGTCGACTTACAGTCGACATTAAAAATCGACAAAAAGCCATCCTAGAATAGTGGATTAAATGTCGATCTTACAAATCGATTTAAAGTTGATTTAAAAAAGTCGATTATATATATATATATACATAATTATATATAGCCGTCAAACTGTCACATGTGCTGTGTGAGTACTTATTTATGCAGCATTTATATAAAAAAGAATTTAGTAATAAATTATCAAAATATTTATGTTATATCAACTATTAATAAATTTTTATTAATTGTCGATAATGTTATCATTCTTCAATTATCCCTGAGCCTCTATTGATAATCACGAAAGTTTGTCCAAAGCCGATACGGTCTTTAATAGTATCTCGGTGATACAGTGCAGTCCATTAATAATTCGTTGGGTCATAGTAGCGGCCCGATTTATCAAAAATACGAAAATGCAGTATTAAAAAATTGATAAAAAATTCTAAAAAATTTTTTAAAATTCTATGAAAAGAAAATAAATGATTTTTGTCTCTTGCAGTTTTTCTGTAAGATTGATAGTATTTGAGTAAAAAATAATCGTCGATAAGTCGGACCGCTATTTTAACTCAGCGAATTAATGTTGCAGTGTACACTGCGAAAAAGATCGAGACACAGTAAAAATAAGAATATATATAAGAATATTGTGAATTTCTCTCTATATACATACAATTTAATTTGATTTGATACAATTTAATTTGATTTGAGTTTGAAGATATTAAAACTTTTTTAATGTTATGTTCGTCATTTAGATTTTTTACTTAGATATTATTTTCATACTTCTTAACGATGAGATATTATTAAAGACCGTCAACTCTAGGCAAATTTTTGGTGGTATAAAAAGGGCTCCAAGGGCCTGGAAGTAATTGAAGAATGCTGACATTATCGACAATTGATACAAATTTATTATTATTAATATAAATATTTGGCTCATACATTATTAAATTCATGATTTTTTATTACATAAATGTTCCATAAATAAATATGTATACTTGTAAAGTTATAATATTCTATATATTGCAAAAAAATTACAATTTTTTCTCTGCGTTTATCATCTCTGTTAATAATCAAACTTTCACGATACTGATACTCATAATTTTATAGAAAAATCAAGTATTATTGAGTTATAAATGCATAATTATGTCTATTAAACTAATAAATCATAAAATTAATACAATATTATCAATTTTTAACTCTTAATCACTTTATATTCACAAGGCTGCAAACACCCGTAAGGATGTCAATCTTTAATAGTATCTCATCGATGTTCTTAATAATCCTAGATTATCCTATTAGATGCCGATGATCACATATATATCGTATGACAGACGCAAATCTAAATTCCTCATGATATCCATATAATATCCGTAAATACACGAGGTAGGCGGCATCTCGTATGGGCTCGTCGCACAGGTAAGAAACGCTTTTATCATCTGAGCCGGACCGGACGGTGCTAGGAATGGCGCCAATGCGCCGCCATTTTCATGAAACTTTACCGTGACCGTAAATCGCGGAGACTGTGACGGGGAAGAATTCCAGCGGACATCGCACGCTCATCGGTGGATCGTCGGAAAAATCGCGAGAACAGCGAGAATAATGTACTGGTCGTAAGTATGACATCCTGTTCCGATTCGTTGGTCTAGTTTTTTTTTCGGGCACGTAACACAGGGCCTATGGCATGGGACTTCCGTTCGATGAAACAGGAACAGGAAGTTCCTCGCGACCCCGAGACGGCGAAATAAAAACATCCTGTAGCGATGCAAAAATTTCGAGGAATAAACGCACCACGCGCACGTGACACACCGCGAGGAGCAAATCGAATGTATTCGGCCGCACGTGTTTCTTCGTCGGCGAGCTCGTTATTTTTACGGCCTACTTTCGGATTCAGCTGACCCAAGGTCGAACGACAGCGATTAACGTTTGAAAATTAGTCACTCAGTTCGATTCCCATCGGTCAGAAAAATCTACACTGATTGTGACAAGTTATGGATAATATAATTTTAGAGCCTGCTTGCATGAAGGTGACTGAGCTGTATAATCAAGAATGCAATCTATGCAGGAAAGCATATGTACCAACGATATTGAGAGTTTGGACACGGATACTCTCATACCAGTAAGCATTTTTTTTTTTATTGAAGATGTACAAAGAATATACTATCTGATTTTACATGAAGCTATTGTTAATAATCTGATTTATACTGTGCACTTAATCTATGGTCTATACAATAAGCGTCTTCGTTTAATCTATAAGTTAAACAAGAATGCCTATTGTATAGGTCACAGATTATAATCGTAGCCATTATCTAATGGTCATGCTATTGTCATTAGGTGGAACTTTTGGCTTGCGATGTCTCTTCTCATTCGAGATCACAGGATGCCTCGACTATGGTGGAACTTGGTAAACAGCTTCTACATAGTGCTAAAAATGGTGACACTGAAGCTGTTCGTGAGCTCATGTGTAGGGGCGCACCATTTACCACAGATTGGGTATGTGCTTTAGCATCTAAAAAGTGTTTGTATTCTTTATAAATTTTATCTATAACAATAGGCATACAATATATATTGTCTTTTAGCTTGGTACAAGTGCGCTCCATCTCGCCGCACAGAACAATCACATAGATACTGCTGATGTTTTACTTAGAGCAGGAATATCAAGAGATGCTAGGACAAAAGTCGATAGAACTCCCTTACATATGGCAGCATATGAAGGTCATCATCAGATGGTACAATTGCTGCTTAACTATGGAGCAGACGTCAATAGCAGAGATATGGTACAATATCAAAATATCATTTATTAATTTCTAACACCAGATAATTAACATGAAAAATGATTTTAGTTAAAAATGACTCCGTTGCATTGGGCAGTAGAACGTGAACATATAGATGTGATGCACATTTTACTAGATCATGGAGCTGATACGAGTGCAACTAGTAAATTTGAGAAAACTCCAGTCAGTCTTGCATTGGAGCACGATAGGCTAGACTTTGTGGATATATTACAACAAGAACGAGAGCTAATAGGTATTCAAGCTCATCAACAGAATCAAGCTAATTCTGTAGAATTGGAAGTAGCCACGAATAATTTAGTACAATTAGAAGCTGCCAATAATAGCAAAAGTTCGATAATACAAGAAGAGGAACAAAAATTCGGAATAACACAGCAGCAACAATCTCCACGTAAACGTAAACTTTCTCAAGGTAATGCCAATATATTTTTCCATGTAAATATTTATTTACAAATGCTTTTTTCTATTTCGAATTCTATTTTATAATTTCTAGCGCAAATTGAGAAAAAACAAAAAATGATCTTTCAACAAATTTCTGTATCACCAAATAATACAGATGGCGAACAAGAAAAAGAAGATGTAAAAATAATTAATGCGAATAATATTATGAATAATAAGAAACATAAAGATATCTTATCGATAAGCAAACAGTTTAGGTTATTAGAAACACATGGAATCAGAATGATACCTGTAGATGATGAATCATCTATTGTAGAAAAGGCAATGGAAAGTGGGAGAACAGTAGTTTTAACAGGTCCGCTTTTGTGTACATTTGAAATTATTTAAAAACTTATATCAGAATATAATATTCTAAATGATTTATGTGATTACAGAAGCCGGAAAAATTGCTTTGAATTTGACAAAAGGTTCGCCAATTAAACGCCTTCAAGTTGCTTCGCGGAAAGGACCATCGAGGAAAGTTATAGCAATTAGAGCAGACCAAATTCAATCAAAAATTTTAAATCCAAATTCTAATACATCTACGTCACGGAGTCCAAATATTTTGAAAAAAGCTGATAACAAACCAATGAAATTATTGGTCACAACAGTTCCTAATACTTCAACAGCATCTACTGTCACCGAAATCAAGAATTCTATCTCGACAAAAGAAGTAAGATTATTTATATATTTCAGATATAAAATACAAATTAACAATAGATAATAAATAAATATTTTTATATTTCAGAAAATTGTGTATGCTCCGTCAAAGATCGTGGAATCAACAATTTCACAATTAGATGATGATATAGAAAAAATTATTGAAGAAGACAATCCAGAAAACAGAGAACCAGTAACAGATATAGCAGTACTGAATAGACAATTAGCAGAAGCGCGAAGACAAGCCGCCGAGTATCGTAAGCAATTACAAGAAAAAGAGAAGGAAGCGGAAATATATAAACAGCAACTCAAGAACATCACAGCGCAAATAGCATCTAAGTAGTTTTGTACAAATATAGATTTCATATTCGGTTTCACAATTTGCAAATCGGATTTCTCTTTTTATATTAAAAAACTTTATAATTTTGTTTTTTTTACATCATGTATTTTTACAACATATTATCAAGTAAGTGATTTAAAATCCTCTCAATCCTCTTTTTGTATATAAACTTTGTTTCTACGGATATTAGATAACAATTTTCATTATTAAACAGTTTTGTAAAAAATATCTATAAGAAACTGGCAATTTCATACATACTTATAAAATACTTCTCAATATTTACATAAACTTATTTCCTATTTTATAGTATGCATGAGTTCTACTTTTATTATGTGCAAATATTAAAAAAAAATATATATATATATAAAATAAGTACTTTAGTAAAATATTGATAACAAATTATGGCCAGATACATGAAATTGAATGTAAATATATATAAATCCTTTTGCTTTCCACATAATGTATTATTAAATTTAATTTATTCGTGTTTTTCAGATAGACTCATACTTGTATAGAATGAGACACTTTGTAACGTAAATTATCTTGTTATTTAAAAAGACATTTTTAACATTTTTAAAAATTCTGCTTAATTTTGAGAGAGACATTTTATAAACAGGCAATGAAAGAAAATTATTTTCAATGTGAGTATAAGAAATTGTTGTAACAAATGAATTTGTTGTATAATAAATCTTTTCAAAATATTTTGACTTTCTAAAATAATGATAGTTAATAATAAATTTATTAGAATTTGGATTAGAATATGGATTTATTGAGATTTAAATTAGGATAGATTTAAATTATTCCAATACACTGTAACTTTTTCTTGTCCCACTATTTTCCATTTATAAGAAAGACAATTTAATTTTATACATCAAATTGATGTGTCTCACTCTATATGGGCTTTAATCATAATTTCCTAAACAGATGAATGTTCATTCTTATTCTAAACTTTTACATTTTAATTATAAATAATTATTAATAAGTAGGGATGCAAAATTGGATTGTAAAATTACCGGATATCAGATATCCGAAAAGAATGACATCGGATGAATATCTTTAAATCAAATGATATAAAATTTCAATCGGATATGTTCCCGGATATTAATAATATCCGGTAAAAAAGTGTCGGATAATATCGGATATCCGGTGTATTCTTATTAATAAACTTAATTCTCAAATGATTGAGAAGAATAATTGATTTATTTAAGAAAATGATAAAATTTTGATAACTTATGTTAAAAATCATAATTCAATTCAATACATATTTTATTCTAATTCATCTGTACAGGATATAAAAATGTTTGCAAAAATTTCTAAAATATAAATATAAGTTTTTGCTTCCTTTTTGTAATAAGTGTACATATAAATTAATTTTTTGCGTAAAAATTATAGACAATTATTTTTCTTTGATTTATAATATTGTTTGAATAAAAATGTTGAGTTAGATGCTCTCTAACATTTGATATTCTTTGTTCGATATGTTAGTTCATTTTTTGGTGCAGTAATTAAATAGAAAAAAATATGCTGTATGCAGCACAAAGATTATAGTGTCGTTAAAGTTTACATGAGCCATTTAGAATTTTATACATATTATACCCTTTCATATCTTTACCATAAATTATGTTTCTACATAATTTAGGAGTTGTTACAGATTGTCAGACATCGAGATAAAAAGTATAAAATATCTTTGAAATTGTTGAATCAAATATGAAGTCTATGTACAATGAATTTTCTAGAATTATGACGAACATCAGGATATTGTACATTGTATACTGAACATATGAATTCGCTTGCGCTTGTAAATAGAACGCATAATGTGGAAAGCAAATCAATTCGGATCGCGAGAAGCTCCTAATAGTTTGTAATTTAAAATGTGCTTAACATAATTTTGCATATCATTCAACTACACATGACATCACTTCGCCTTAAGTTTAATACGAAGTGTTTGCATTCCAAGTATTTCTTTAACTCTCTGCCTGGTAGACGATAATTCATCATTTTTGTATAAAATATCTAGAATAATTTTTCTAAGATTTTCTAGCCATGTATAGTGTAAATATAAATTTATACATAGTTAGAAATCTGGATTTTCAAAATAGATTATCATTTATTTCATAACTCTTTCATTATAACCTTTAATTCTCCAATCAATTCCGTATATCCGCCGTGATCAAACTTGGGACTCATTGATTACGAATCGATTGCTTTTATATGAAACTCATAAAATTTATATATTAAAAGTCAATAAAAAAATGTTATGTTTTTACACGATAAACATAATGTTTACGTTTGGTACAGAATTACAACAATTGTGTAAATAGTAACGTTAAATAAAAAATAATGTAGTATTAATTGACAACAGTTAATTGAAAATAATTTTGTTAACTCGATGACAATATTATAAATAAAACAAATAACATTTTAAAACAAGAACATGGTAAATTTCTTTTATTAATTG
>Ga0157364_1004817_pt1 | contig 13577 bp, 4 predicted proteins | sample AttsexASBM2_FD_111476 | JGI IMG/M metagenome (GOLD analysis project Ga0157364, IMG submission 111476) | Fungus gardens microbial communities from leaf cutter ant in Ribeirão Preto, State of São Paulo, Brazil - Atta sexdens ASBM2 | ecosystem: Host-associated > Fungi > Mycelium > Unclassified ... | reverse complement strand
TATGTGAAATTGCATACATATATGTGTAAAAATTACACAATTTATGAAATATATAAAATTGTGTTTTAAATACTTTTAGAAATAATTTTATTTTTAAGTTTACAAAATAAGTTTTGTTAACTTATTAATTAATATTATTTGTAAGTTATAGGTATGTTATTTTGGAACCCATTATTAAAGGAGTAGGCTTGAAGTAAAGTCACGGCTTATAAATAAAATTATTCTTTATAGCAATTTGAAAAAGTAAATTTACAACTCAAGTTATATTTATTATAATATTTTTTACAGTATCATTAATATTTTTCTTGGCGCGAGATTTTCCTTTAATCAATCCATTGGTTTCCTCATTAGAGAATTTGTGATTTTTAACATAACAGATTCGATTTTAGTCAAAGTGTACTTTACAATCGAGAAAGAAATATCTTCACCCGAAGTATTTCCGAGAAACGCATATGAAACTGTCATAAGATAAAAAATGAGATAGAAAATGAGAAGAAAAATATAAACGCCTGTACATTTTTATTGCGAGTAGTCACACAGTTTTGCAGTATTGTCGACTATTTAGTTACCGCTATCGCCGTCAAAAACAGGCCAACGGTAATAGCTACTTTCCAAGATGCTCGTGTGGCATCGAGTTACACCTTCTCAACTTTATTGTGCATACTTCGTTCATGACGGCGACATACCGTGCAGATATCATGAGTATTACATCGTACTATCCGGAATTGAAACTGCAGGACCCGTCTTGTGCCGTTCAACGTTGAATGAGGGCAACTACCGGCAGTTGAAGTAGTTACTTCTGCTTAATGTCGGCACCTTTACGAAGTTAACATCCCGCTTTCAGAATTGCGATATAACTGATAGAGTTATTCTTTGAACAAGAACATCTGGCTCTTTCACAAAGAGTTTCAGAGTTGTCGACCTAAAAAGAAAAAGTTATGGCAATTAAATGCAAAAAATTGCGATTCGAAGGAATAAAACGTCAGCTTTACGTTTTTAAAAATTATTAAAGATTTTTCTATGTATATTTCAATCAGATGATAAATTATAATACTTTATAATAATAACGATAAATTTTTTAGGATGTTATTGAAAAATGTGAGATTTTGCTAAACAAAAGTTATTAGAATTATTACAGCACGCGTTATATAATTTATCTATTATTAGTAATAAGGCTCATAAAATTTAAAAAACAATAAAGAAAAAGGGCTACGAGCTAAAAATTATTTTATAAAATCAAACATCGTTAATACAGAAGTTGAATAAAAGAAACAATTATATCTTTTGATTTAATACAAATAGTTGATTTAATACAATGTGCTAGCAATAAACAAACAGATGTTATGTCTCATAACACCGAAGAGACAATACATTATTTGATTTCTTATCGCATTGTCTCTAATTTCAACCGACTTTTTACGCCAGAAACATTTTTTATTTTTTGATTGAAAAAATTTTGATTTTTTACATTAAAGGATTAAATTTTCATTTTCTTAGGTTATGTTTTCTGATTTACATTATATTTAAGGACATTATTCAAGCTAATCAATGTTTGACTACAATTATCTGACATTATTCAAGCAATTCAACGATTGACTGCAATTAACTATTGTCATGCGACTTTTCCAAACATTATAATTGAACAGAGAATGATAATTGTTTTTATGTTACCAGTGTTTGTTAGAAAGAGCGAAGTATAAATTTATATTATGTTTTGTTTTTACCGTTTATAATATTATATGTTTTTAACATTGATAATGATCCGATTGTAATCCGAAATGTCTGTTTGTTTATTGCTAGCACATTGTATTAAATCAATTAAAGGATATAATTGTTTCTTTTACTTATGTTCAAACTTTTATATTAACAATGTTTAATTTTATAAAATAATTTTTAGCTCATAGTCCTTTTTCTTTATTGTTTTTTATATAATTTAATTTAATTTAACTCGGGAGTGCTCGCGTTCCGAGTTATATTTTCTCGCATTTCTTCGCTTTTTAATTTTTATTTTTTCATGCTGTTGGCAGTTTTGTATTTTTTTTGACGTATATTTTTTTTTAAATCCATTATAAGACCACGTACGTGCTGCTCCGCTCTTACCACAATATGTATGTATCTAAGAAGCGAAAAAATGCAAACTCACTTTTTTCAAAAGAAGCTTCAAAAGATTCAGAATGATGGATGATTCATAATTAAATTTACTTTCAAAATTTATTAGAAAACAGATATAGAGATGAACTCAATTAGATTAAAACTTATAACTCTCTAATATATTAATTCTTTTTAATAAAATTTATTTTATAAATTAATTTACATTATTTATAGCAGAGAGAAATAATTGATAACAATTGTTTGTTTAAAGATTTTTAAATTGATAGTATTGGTACCAATATGTGATTATTAATAACAAATCTATTATGTAGGTACATTATTTTAATTATATTAAGAGGCAAAGTTTTTATCTCATTTGAATGATAATTTTTATGTGCTTTTAGCTGTTAAAAAAGCTATTGAATATAAGATTGAAAACGTTTTATCGCTTGCAGATTTGGAGAAAATGGTATTAAAGATGCAGAAAAACAATGATTGTGAAGGTTTTTATGACGTCGAATGAAAAATTAATTCCTCTTGTTGAGAAATAAAAATTATTGAAAAAAAAATTGATTCCATTTGCTCCTCAGTTATCAAGTAATTATTTTTAAAAAGTGAAAAAATCTAGTAAAAAAATTAAATGAAAAAAAATAATATTTATGTCTGTTTTATAATAAAAATAAAGTTACATAAATTATTATTATTCTTTATTTTTTAGGTTTATATACATATTCTGAAAGAGAGAAAGAGAAACTAAATAATTTTAATAGATTAAAAAAAGACCTATCATTTCTCGCATGATCAAATATTACTTTTTCAATTTATTAAAATTACATGAATTTTATTCTTCAAGAGATATAAAAATTTTACATAAAGTAATGCAACAAATTAATTTACATCAAGTAAATACAAGCAAAATTTATCAATAGATTTTACTTTTAAATGAATATGATGCGACGCGACATAGAATGTTAAATTAGTCCATTGAAACTAAACTGAGAAACAATAAATGAAATATTCGACGTGTATTTACTACGAAACGTTAAACATTTTGTGGAACAACAAATTGACCAGTACAAGGCCTTAACGTTTGTTTTGCGGCGCATGACGCAATGTGTTTACAATAAGGTCAACGCGTAATCATTTCGGTGGCAACTGAGCTAACGCATTGCGTCGCTAGTCACTTCACGTTATTTCTCGAAAACGGAATCATGACGAATCATCAGATATCAAACGCAATTAAGTATTCCAATATTCCAATAGGTATCAAATGCAATTATTCCATACGAACGATTAACAGTTACCTGCAATTATCGCGTGATCAATTAAGTTACGATTAGTGATTCATAAACGATCTGATTCGCGCAATTAACAATCATGAGTTGATCGTATTGATAATTATAGGTCTGTTTTCTATGAGCTGAATTATAGTGTACATTTGTGGAATTTAAAAATTAAATAAAAAGTAGAATAAAATTCTAATGCAATATAGTGCAGAAATAAAAAACAAACTTCATGTAATTTTCGAAAAGGTTTTACGAACAACTTTATAAAAGAATTGTGAAGTAACATAAGAGAGGGAATAGATTATTATATTGTACTTTTTAGATAATCAGTAATAATTAGGTAATCGTTAGACGCTAATTTGAGACTCGCATCTTGTTTCACGGCGCGGTCACTCTCGAATTTTTCGGCCACAAATGGAACATTGGCTGCATTTAGCAGAAAAAGCTTTGCAACTGTTATAAAATTTTTAAATATGATTGATTTATACATTTAGATCCAGCGAGGAATTAAGAGCAAGACCAATCATATTAAAGAATTTCACAATAGTTGCAAAATTGCTTTTTTTGCTGAAGCAATGGTTGCATTCAGCAGAGAAAATTAATCAGTTAGCGTTTAGTGATTTTTTAATATCATTGGTTCATGCCTTTTTTGCTAAATCTAAGTGTAGGAATCAATCGTATTAAAGAATCTAAGCATTAACTGATTAGTTTTCTCTAATGAACGTAGCCATTGCGAATGCAGGACGGATCGTCTATTCGTTGCGTTGCGTTAAACTTAGTATACACTTTATGATCAGGCTACACGTTGTGTAGGTCCTCGTATTATGATGAATTTTGGAATATAGTTAGATTAGTTTTAGATATGACTCCTGATAAAACGGTTTTATGCGCAGGCACTGGTTGATCGTAAACAGGCGTTAAAGTTCGTAGATCGCGTGATTTGATTGTTTGTCGTATATAAATGATCGTATTTTGCCTTTGTTTACACAAGTTTTTTATTTAGCATTTCGTCAACTATATTTATGTGTTTATGCCTAGTCTTTTTGTAAACTATATTTAGTTATTTTACAATTTATATATAATTTGTTATAAATATATATACAACTTCACAAATATTTTTTAAAGATATCAAAATATACATAAAAATTGCTTAATAATTTTTACATAGTACTTGTAAAAATAATGAAAATTAATCCAGGACACGAAAGACCACATTGTGTATAATAAGGCTGTCAATAAACTAACGACCAGACTGCACTCTGTGCGGATCCTCGGATTATAATAAATTTTGAAATATAGCTAGATTATCTCTAACTATGATTCCTGATAAAGCGGTTTTAATGCATAGGCCCCTGGTTGGTCGTAAAGAGAGTCTCAAAAGCATGCTTTGCAAGCTTTGGTAGAACTTTTTCAGTGACGGATCTTTTATATACGCAATTGTGCACTTCTTGTTGTTGCATAGAAATGTTGCATTTGTTGTATATAAAAATACTGCAAACATTCAATTCAAAGTAAAACCATAATAAATACTTGAATTAAAAGATAATAAGACAATTATTCCAAAAAAATTATTTATTCTAGAAAATTTTTAGTTGCAAAACGAAAAATGCACTTTTTCATACAAAAATGTAAAACTCGAAAACAAAAATGTTAAAGGAAAAAATATTATAAATTTCAATATTATAAAGTTGACATACCAAACTACGAAAGAAAAAATAGTTCAAGTATCAGCTGTCCAAAAAATTTAGTTATTTAGTAAGGTAATATTTTTTTTAATATGCATGAATGGTTATAAATTGATGATATATCAGATTTACATAAAAAAAATTTTATTATTGCTATTGCTAAAAAAACTATAATATAAAATGATATATTTTGTTCATCCTTGTATACATTGCCATGAATTTTCCACAACCGACATAGTCTGCACTTTGTCTGTCATGTGCTCTTGTCTTTAGTATTTGACAATCATGACGTAAATTCGCTCATATATATCTTTCTTAAATGCGCACTTCGCGAGATGTATTTCTATTCGATTAAAATCTGTCGCACGAGTATGAATTGTATCATTTAGGTGCCAATTTTACTTGCGTCGTGTCGCGCGGTACTGCGATGAAGTTGGCGCGTTACTCTAGAATTTTTCGTTGTCATAAGTGGAGCGTCGAGATGGATCGTCTAATTTTCACGGCGCGTTTAATCAGTAAGTGCAATCCTTATAGCTCTCCTATTCAATCTTGTCTTAATATTCGATTATCGCTTAGACGCTCGTACATACATCGTATCGATGGCCTTTCAAACTTCTTAAAACGAACTTTTTGCGAGATATTTCAAGCGAAACCTGTCGCGCGAATGTTGTCCAAGCGACGTTCGTATTTTCGGATATTGCGTTCCGCAAATATTTAACTCATATTCAGTCGTGTGATAACGCGACTAACTGCCGTGAAATAGCGAGCGAATGCTATTTGTCACGCAAAGTATAAAAAGTGCACAAAAGTGTAGATAGGAGCAACAGGTGTAGCATCGCGACGCGGCGATAGTTGCTCCCGTGAAGTTGACCGCGCAATTTATGCTAGTTCTCTTGGCGATTTCAGATTCATCCATCGCCGGATATCAAGAGTGTCGGACGAATCGCAGTCTCGTGAGATTGTATACATTTGCTCGCATTGATTTTTTTTCCGTTAAAACGTAATAAAATTCGCATCGTGTAATTTGCATGTGATTGACGTCGGCAGTACCATAAAAAGGATCGTAATTAACCGTGTCCTCGCGAGTGTCGAGTGAACGTCATGAAAGAACAACCACGGAGAAACAAGGGAAGAGGAGGAAGAGGGAATGTGGGAAGGCGTCGGGCGCCAGCGGAGCAACTGTGGGGTGAGTAATTTGTTACCTATTCATTATTTATAACTTGGATTTAATCGGTTTTCTGTGCGAGAATATCACGATCGCATTACATATTCTATGCATCGGTTAGCAAATATGTAATATTATGCATGAAAAATATTATACATATTTCATATTTAAGAGATTTCAAATATTTAATAAAATATTTATGAAATTCAATGTGTATATACTATTTTACAATATTTAAAAGGTTATAATTATTTAAGTACACAAGAATTAAAGATTTCCATTGTAACATCTTTTTTTAAATTTTATATTTTAATTATTAAATATTTAACTTTTTCATTAAATATATTTAATTAAAATGCAAAAAAATATACTTTTAAATAATTTATCATTCTATACAAAAGAGATGAATTATAATTTATCTTTATTTGAAACAAAATGACTAAAGAATATCGAAAATAAAATTTAAATGCATGCAATAATTTTGTCGATTATTTTGAATATTAATTTAATTTAAATATATTTATATTTTACAGATCAATATTATATACAACTCTATTATTCTGCATCGTACCGGTAAGTGCAATTATATTCCATACATAAAAATTAAAATTGATATATATATATATATATATATATATATATATATTTGACAATATTTTACTACTATATATGTATGTAATAAAATATTATCAAATATATATATATATCAATTTTAATTTTTATGTATGGAATATAATATACATATACAAATATTGTCAAATTTAATATTTGAATGTATTATTTATTCTTTTGAGTTTTATGTATTTAAAAGAATAATATTTTCAATTAAATACATAAAAATGTTACAAATAAGTATAATAATGATATCATACTTAAATTTATATCTTTTGACATATGGGTGGGTTGCATTAGTAATTTAATTCTTAGAATAATTACAATTATTCATCGATTTATTATATGCGGACAAGGATACATATGTATACAGGAAGCTATAAAGTATTATAATTAATATATTGTAATCCAATTTGATCATTTATTTTACACATTTACATGCAACAGAAGTTTATTAAATGATAGAATAAATTATTTATTTTAGATAAGTATAAATTGCTTGAAATTTATAAAAAATTTTAATCTTGAGGTACATAAATTGAAAAAAAAATTAGAAATATTTTACAACTACAATATATTAAAATAAATGATAAAAATATTAATAAAACTATTAGATATGGGAAAAAATGGCGTTTTTTCTGTTACATCTAATGGGAAAAACGCCACGAACTTTTTCCCACACCTAATATTTTTAAAACAAGAAAATTGTTTGAAATCTAATAAAGATATAATCATTTTTATATACTTTTTGTTAAACTTTGTATGTATAAATAAAATTGCAAAAAGGAAAATTGCAGGAGATCCGGGTTCGATTCCCGGTCGAGGTAATATTTTTCGCAATAAGAATTAATTATTTACAGATTTTAATATATTATTCAACATTATTAAGATCATTTCGAAGATGCGAATGAACATCAAAAATTTGTTAAATTGTTAACCAATTCAACTGATATTACTGCGATAATTTAGTAGAGTTAGTGTTTTCAAGACCGAAAAATCATTTCGGCGCGCGTTTCTGGGAATTACATACGTAGTATATAAATTCACACAAGAATACAGAAATACATTTAAACATCCAGCTACATCATTTTCTTTGATTTTTATAGTTTGCATTATCATACACATATATGATTCTATAATATATTATATTGAAAATTGCAAGACTTAAGAAATATAAAAATATTAAAATGTTTAAATATTATTAAGAATGTTTTTTTACATGTTAATTTACGAGAATATATTAATTTAGGAGAATATTTTAAAATCAATAACTTATTAATGATGCACACAAGAATTTGAAGACTCCTTATAATTTAATAAATTAACAATATATTTTAATAGAGCAATTAGGAATCAGCAATTTGATTTGCGCTATATGTTAATTATATCGCAATTATTCTAGTATAATGCTTAATATTTACTAATCCATGTCAAATTCTAATAAAAACTAATAATCTATGTCATATTCTAATAAAATCTGGACATTTGGTTTTTGTTTTGAACTATTCAGCAGTAAGTTCTGTTTGTTATCGCAATGATATCGTGTAATAATGCTGTGTAGCATTTTGTTGTTGGAAACCGTGAATTGCGTTAACAATTGTGGAACTTACGCCTGCAGATCGCTCAATGCAGAGCCGAAACGTTCAGGTTTTATTAGAATATGACGTGGATTAATAGAAAAAGATATTTCTTGTTATATTAGAATAATAGTGCAATATAATTAACGTTATAGCGCAAATCAAATTGCGGCGCTGACTCCTAATTGTCCTATTAAAATACATTGTTAATTTATTATACAGAATATGTTAATAATATTGTTTAGAAAATTTAATATTAATTTAATATAATGTATATTATATTTGGAACAATGTATACTGATGTTGAAAAATCTGAAAACGAAGATTAAAATTTTCTATATAAAATAGAAAAAAGAAAATTTTATTCTATGATATATACATTTTATGTATATTGAAAAGAAACTTCATATTTAGAATTGAGATACTTAATATTTTTTTAGGTTAATATTTTTAAGGTGACATTGACTAACGAAAGATATCTTCCATCATCATAATTTGACTTCAATTTCAGTCGTCGTCTCTATGTATTACGATACCATTAATCTTAGTTGCTTCCTGTCAATTTCAAGAATTTTCTTTCCACGAATCGTCTCGTGTAAGAGAAATGATTTCACGATAAACAGTCGTTCGCTTCTTTCTCAGAATCAAGGGACTGGTCGGCCTGCCTGTTTCTCTTCACGCGTTCCCAGAGGTGTCGTCCCGGTCTGTCTGTCACCGACATCATTCGCCCTAGTTCTGATCTTTCAGCGACGTTAAAGCACGACGTTTACTCTCGAGAGACCAACTCGGGGTAACACCATTATAGACGAAAGAGACCCATAGGCACCCGGGGGTGATGTCTAATTAAGAAAATGCGTATATAACGATATACGCGAGTGACATCTTCTTAAATGCCTCCGGATGAAACAGTTATTGGAGTTTAGAATCCCATGGGATAATAGGCGGGTTTATGCTAGTTGAAGACTTGATAATTAGCTGTAGCTACCGCATGTTTTCGAATTCGGTATATTTCCTTGCAACTGCCTTTTGCGACATGAAAAAGTTTTATAAAAGTCGTCTCTGAAAATATCAAGAAAATATCTTTTCTGTATTTTTAAATACATAAGATATTATGTGATAAGAGAGCTCGTTATGTGATTATTTAAACATTTTTATTATCTTTAATCCAATCTCTAATTATAATGGGTCAATTTCACATAAAATTTGCTATGAATTGTGTCAAAGTATTTCACTTATTGGATTAATTTTTTACATAATATTTGTGTTTCTAACATATTCATCTTATATTAAATGAATACAAAAATTTGGGTGGATCGTTTGACATGTGAAATGTGTTAAATTTAACACAAAATTTTTTACTGTGTATGAATAAATTATAAACTATGACATTTTCTTTTCTTGCCACTGATAATCTATTATTATGTCTCTTTTTTTTCGAGAATTTAACGTAATAAAACCTTGCGAAATAAAACAAGTTGCAAAAGTAATTCAATCTTTAAGAAAGAATCTTCACAGCCGTATTCTTGAACCAATTTTTCCTTTCTGTTAAAGCCGAGTGCGAAATATTGAAACGATATATCTTCTTTATATAAGATTTCATAAGATAAACGGGAGCCGCAGAAATTTGAGTATACCTAAGTGAAAACAGACGAGAATTGATTCAATGGCAGGGAAAATAGTAACAAAATGCAAAGTCGGTCAATGCGAAATACACATTACATACGCACATGGAATATTTGAGCATTTTATATTGGAAAATTTTTTGAGTTGGGTGTCATATAAAGATAATTACATTTTTCATCGCAGCTTTTAATTATACACGATATCTTGTTATCTTTTATTTTTGTTTCATTAGTTTGATGGAATAGAATTATTAAGATACGGAAGGTGAAGAGCTGTTATCTCTTCTTGCGCGCGAAACTTCCGCAGTAACGTTACGACATTGAATTGTCCGATGTGGTCGGTGATTTATGTATTTTCGACGGACCCGATGAGGAGACAGCCTTATTCAGTAGTGCTGGATGAGGAAATTTGATAATGCTTCTGGTATATATATCCCTGTAGCACCATACTGAAACCGATAGTCATTATAGCGAACATATATTCCACAGCATCGATACGTTTATCTAAGTATCACACATATTATACATTTTGAATTACTATACATTTAACTAATCGGTCTATAAAACCACGTAACTTTTCGCATGATTGCAGATTTTATTTATTTGTACAAAAGTCAAACAAAAAAATTTTTCTGCTCTAGTTAGAATTATTATTGTCTTTGTGTCTGGTAGAAAATTAGATGCGTAGAATTTCTAGCACAACATTCTAACAATTTAAGGGAATTTAAGTCTTATATAAATATGAATCTCTGCTTAATACGAATCACAGTCACATCTGAACATTATAGAGAGAGAGAGAGAGAGAGAGAGAGAGAGAAAGAGAGAGAGATTTTTTTGATAAATTTGACAAATGGTTCAGATATATATATTCTGTTTCTGTCATCTATATTGATTAGATATAAAACATATTCAATATTCCAGTGCTAATCATTTATCTATTTAGCTAAGTTTCCGCAAAATATAACTGCAAAATCATTTTTTTCAGTAATATAAATTTTTGATTGAATCTTTGAAAAGAATAGTTTTATGTTAATGCAACATGTATAAGTATATATATATATATATATATACGTTATTCGTTAATGCAATATGAATAAAAAATCCAAGAATTTTAATTTTATTCTCTCATTTTTATACATAATTTTAAAATATACTTGAAAGTAATGCTTAAATAAGATAGATTTTTATATCTACATGTTTTAATAGGCAATATAAAAAATTGATTTTGATACGAGTAATACCAATCGAATGTATGCCTTTCTTCCTGTATTGCTTCGATGTGTGCTGGATGACTTTTATATTTTTTTGATTAGAATAATTGAGTATGTGAACGAATCTATCGGGAATATCGGTACTCCGAACTGGCCTATCTATCTTTCGAATAGAGAATACCTTAGGGAAATACGTCCAGTATTCAGAATGTGTCGGGCTATTCGCAGATCGTTTCTACTTTCGCGTTCACGGGTGCACAGTGTTACTTTAGGTATGCATACGAAAATGTCAATAATTTTGTTAAAACCATTTGAAAACAGTTGCGTTGTGATGTAAATAAACAAAAACAAAGAACAAAAAATAATTTCTCTAGAAAGTCGGAAGGTCTCAGGTTCGACTCCCGTATGGTTGAGGTAATATTTTTCACAATAAGTTCTTTATAGATTTTTCTAATTTAATGTGTAGCGAGCGGGATTTTTAGTCATTATTTCAGATTGATTGTGTTGAAAGTCTGAAATAATTATCGGCGCGTAGTCTTGTCTGAAATAAATTTATTTAATAAATACATATAATGTAATACACCCAAAATTAAATGATCACAAAATTAAATGATCACTTGTTCCACTCTATAAAAATAGGCAAATTTCAAGATAGAATAACTTTGTAAAAAAAATCATCGTATCGAGATGTTTAAAAAAACATTTTACAATCTAAATCTGAAATCTTTATTGTTCAAATCGATGTTTTAGAGAATGATTTTACTGAATGAATTTACTTTATAGAGTTACATAAACATAAATAAAGATGCATTAAGTCTCATTTTTTATAAATTTACGAAATTTTATGACGCGAATTAAAAATTGCGCACAAATGCGATTTACAGTTTTTGAAAGAGTAATTCTTCTTTTAATTTGCTTTTAATTTGCTTTTTTTAACCTCTGTACGATTTCTTTCATCAAGTTATTCAACATCGAAGCAAAAGGATCGTTTTTTGTTTCAACGTTTTTTATTGCATAATTCGGAAAAAAAAATCGTACAGAGATCAATAAAAAGGCAAAGATCCATTCTTTCAAATGATGTAAACCGCATTTGTGTACAATTTTTATTCGCCCCGTGGAACTTTCCAAATTTCGTAAAAAATTTTGAGAGCTGATGAGTTTTTATTTATATTTATGTAATTTCACAAAATATTAGTAAGAACGATTTTTAAGTATTGATCTAAAAATTAGAGATTTCAAGCTGTAAAATGTTTTAAACATCTCGATACGATAATTTTTTACAAAGTTATTTTATTTTGAAATTTGCTTATTTTTGAAACAGGTGATCTTTTAATTTTGTTGAGTACTTAGTGTATTTGAAACATCTAACTTTGGCTGTCTCATATTATAGTTTGATTTATTTATATAAACAGTGTTATTTCTAAAATCTCAGTAAAAGAGAAAAAATAAATTCATTATTTGATTTGCCGATAGTTTGTTGTAATTATCATGCTTATCAAATTTAAAATGAATTGTATTTATTATGCCATTGTAAAATTGTTATGATGCGATAATGAGTAATTAATGGAGTGATTAATGGATAAAAAATATTTTACAAATATACAATAAATTCCCAGTATGATTTTTGGCTTTATAGAGTAAATTCGCGATTGGGATAAAGTGCATTTTCGCGTACTTCGAAACTACTTTTTGTATGCAATACACCATGTCACACGGTGCAATGCATCGGAAAGTAACGTGTTCATTGAGACTTAATAAAACAGGATTTTTTTAATGATCGAAAAACGGAAGAAATTAATGACGACCAGTTTGCTTGCCGCGATTAGAGCTAAATCCAACTATCCAAATAGAACACTAAATTATAAGATAAGATCAATATGAAGTCATCAAATAGAAGTCATTTTAGAAAAAAATCAATGATATTATTCGATACAATTTTGAAAATGATGAGTTCTAATATGACAATGATTTTTAAGTGATTTTTTAAATTAATTGATAAGCTCTTGATATAATTAAAGCACCTTTTTAAAGCAATTTTTTAAATTAAATAAAACAATTACTTAATGAATTCTTGACATAACTATAGTTTTTTGAAGTAATTTTTTTAACTAAAAAAATCACTTAAAAAATTACATGTCGAGTTTCTTCACAAAATCAGTGTCAAAAGTTTATGAAATAATATCATTATAATTTTTCTTAAAATGACTTCTATTTGATATTATTCTGATCTTATGATTTTATTCTTCAGGATAGTTTTCGTTTTCTTGCGAAACGAGTTATGGTTTTCGGTGTAATGTATTCGGACAACTTAGTGTTGGACACAAGCAT
>Ga0157364_1004816_pt1 | contig 13578 bp, 12 predicted proteins | sample AttsexASBM2_FD_111476 | JGI IMG/M metagenome (GOLD analysis project Ga0157364, IMG submission 111476) | Fungus gardens microbial communities from leaf cutter ant in Ribeirão Preto, State of São Paulo, Brazil - Atta sexdens ASBM2 | ecosystem: Host-associated > Fungi > Mycelium > Unclassified ... | reverse complement strand
TCTCTCTCATTGGATTCCAGTATTTATTGAATTATCTACACTCATAAAAGATATAGCATCTTGATTTGATTGGATGAAATCTGCATGGACACTTGAATTCTTCTCTAAGAAAAAATCTTAAATGATATTCTTCAATTAGGGTGTGATTGGTAATGGCTCTAGTAGCATAAGCACATAGCAAGTTTGAGAAACTGAAGTGTTTTGTCCATGAGCCTCCTTTTGTATAAGAAGGTTTGATTTCTGATAGATTGTTATTTAGTAAGTGGAGAAAGTTTTTTCTCTTGAGATCTGATGATTTAAAAGTCATATACTATTCTTTAATGATGTTGTTGTATTCCTCTTTCTTGCTGAAGTTCTATGATGATTTGCTTTGGTATAAAGAAACAAGGTCAAATTTTTTCATTTTCTTATCTACCATCACATGTAGATGCCATTTGTTATTAGGACAATTCCAAAATTCTATGGTATTGTCTGCATGTTTGCTGAAGAATGCTCTGAGTTCTTTAGATATTGCAATCAATCATTGTTGGTGTGAATACATAGAGAGATCAAAGTTTTTTCCACTGCATGAATAGCATCAGTGATGACCATGATGTATGAGATGTCTTGCATTTGAACAGCTTGATTTAATAGCAAATAATTCTATCTCTGTTGATGTAATGTTGACAGCATGATGGATGTTTTCTTCAGAGGATTGCTGAAGGAATAGATATAAGAAATAAAAAAAGCAACATTGTTTTTGATGCTTGTATCTGTGATGACAGCAACTGTTTCTAGATCTGATGATGATTTAAGAACAATTTCATCAAGATTCTTGCAATGAGCTTCTTTGCTTTTGTTAGAGCTGCAATTAGCATTGTGAAAAGATATTCAACTAGAGAAAATGTCAATTAATCTACTACCCAGATGAAATTTGAAATTTAAAGAATCAAAGGTTGTAAAAATTCCATTTAGTCAATTGTTCATGTCAACAATGGAACTCTTTATCTTTTTGCTACTTGGAAGTTATATTTTTAGAGCAAGATAGTGTGATTGAGATTTCAGAGTATATCTTCTCTCAAGTAAAGATTTGATGACATGATTGTAAGGAAGAGTGGCTGTTCACAATTGATTTTTGTTACTCAGTTTATAAAGATGTATATATATAGGAATTAGATCAGCAATAGTGTTATGACCTTAGCTTGGAGCTTAGGTTGTACTTAGGCAAAGACTTGAGAATAAGAGAAGGGAAATGGCAATTGGTAAAGCATAAAGAATACAGCAATATTTCTACACTATATATACATAAAGACCATGAGGGAATCATCCATAGTACATGAAACAACTGAGTTATACAACATGAGGATCAAGCAATGATATAGCATCTACTACATGAGGCACTGACTGAGACTATTGTGGCATAGCCGATCATATTGTCATTACCCTTAACCTTAGTCCTTATTGTATCCAGGAGGCATCAATCGTAACAATACCTCCTTTTCAGCATCCATGTCCCCATAAATCATACCAACACCTCGAGTTCTCTTACCACATATATTGCTACTGTTTTCTTGTTAGGGCCAATGATTACTTGACCTCTATTATCGATAGCAATGAAATATGATTCATGTGGGGGTCTTTTTTGATACATAGTTATAGGATAACCATTTTGTGACATTTCAGTGTTGTATTTATTCTTGACCAATACTGTCACTATCTCCTTCCAGAATTCTTGATTTTGTTTGCCTCTGGATTTGAGTGATTGATAGTATGGAGGTGGTTGAAATATCCTTGTCTGTATAGGGGAACGAATGAATTTCATATATTTGAGCAGATTGTCAACTTTATTGTCTATAAAGCTTGATTTTGTTGATGATGAGAATGATACCTCATATGGCTTGATTAAGATAACCTCTTTATCTTCTACTTGTCCTTGATTTGTATTTGTCTGATCCCTGTTCTTGTATAGCTCCTGTATTTCCTTGATGTTATCATCTACATATTAATTTTCTCGTCTACCATATACGTCTAATTCATCAGCCAGCCTGCATTGAACTTGATATGCATGATCTTCCATGTTACTTTGGATTAGATATCATAGGTCTTCTGATATTCCTAGGATGTTCGTTATATTTGTGGTCTGATTGTTAATGATTGCCTTCAAAATTGTTCCCTCTACTTCTGTAATTGTTGTATTTGCTTCTTCCACTATCTTCATCATATCCTGTACTTGTTTCTGTACATCTATCATTCTTTCCAATTCTTTCAGTGTATTGTAATATAGTCTGGTCTAATTGTCTTGTTTTTCCTTAAATGATTTGGCTTCATCCATGTTGTTCAATTTCCTAGTGATATATGGGTTTGGAGAGGTGGGAGCTGTCATGTAGTTGTTTGTAATTTGGGAAAACATTTATCTTTGAAGTTCAAGTGATCTTTTGAACTGTCAAAATGGGATTTACCCCCCCTTTTTATTTCGACTTGAACACCTTGTCCAATAATCTTCAATCACCTCTTTTGCATAAGGCAACCCTAATTCTGTAATCTATTGATCATGTTTGTCCTTATAACCTTTCTAATGCACTAAGTATTGTATTCCTCTGCTTTGTTTCCTATGCTTCCATACTTCTTCAAATTCATATTCTTTTTCCTCATTAATAATTGTTGGTGGTGGTGCTGGTTCCACATGTTGTCCTTTAAACTGCAGCTCATTGCATTTTGTCAGTAGGTCTTCATTAAAAACATTATGTATCATCTATCCTTCTGGAAGTTCCAGTTGAAATGTTCCTAAGCCAATGTTCTTCAAGATTCTAAAAGGCCCATATCTCTTTTGGTCCAGCTTCTTTGAGGGTTGGTTTGAATGTATATTCTTGTTTTCCAACCACATGTTATCTCTAACCTTTAATCCTTGAGGATTCTTTCTTTTCTTATCAAACTGCTTCTTCATTGTTTCTTGTGCTACCTCCATAGACTTCATAGTTTCTTCCCAACTTTTTTGTAGACCTATGAGGAATTCTTCTAATCTTGGAAACTCCGTTTGTACCACGAGGTTACCCTTCCATGGATGTCTTCCAAAATTAAGTTCAAAAGATGTCCTGCCTGTTACCACATGTTTTTTGTCATTGTATTGAAATTCCACAGCAGCTAGCTATTCCACCCAGTTGTTTTGTTGATAATTGACATAGTGTTTTAAGAACATTCCTACTTCTTGATTGATCCTTTCCGTTTGACCATCTGTTTGAGGGTGATATGCCATTGACAACTGTCTTGTAGTCTCTAGAGCTTTCATAAATTCTTTCATGAATTTTGATGTGAATTGTGGACCTCTGTCGCTAAGGATTTTTCTTGAAATTCTGTGTAGTTTCCAAATTTTGTTTCTGTAGATTTTGACTATTCCTTCTGATAAGACATTTGTTGTCATTGATTTTAGCCATATCATCTTGGTAAACCTATCTACAATGACTACTATGGCATCCATCCTATTAGATTTAGGCAAAGGTCTAATTATGTTGATGCTGATCTCCTGCCATAATCCTTATGGTGTTTCCAATAGATGCAGTTCTCTATCAAGATCAAAGAAGGTGGACTTGATTTATTTTATTTTTCTTTTTATTTTTCTATTTTTCTATTCTTAGAACAACTAGGGTTAGGGTTGATTGGTCACGCCATCACATCAGTCACCTGATGGTATAGTCACAAGACAGATTATGAGACTTAGGAGAATTTAGTAGAAGATTCGAGAATAGATGATGTCATACAACATGGACACCATATATTGGCCTCATGGACTACACATGGTTGTTTAGGGTAGGGTGCACAGTACTTAGCATGGACCATCTGTAGGACTATATAAGGTAGACTAGCTTGTAAAAGAGTTCTCTTGTGTTACTCAATACAAGAGTTGTTCTTTTATCCCACTCTAAGGATTTAAGTTCATAACATTCTCCCAGTTTCTATTGATGTTGAACTTTGTTTTGTTGGCATTTGAAGCATCCTTGAACATACTTCTTGATATCCTCTTTAAGACCTAGCCACCAATAGTTTTGTTTCAACAATTCTTTCATTCTTTGTTGTTCTAGATGTCCTACATCCACAAAGTCATGGTTTTCCCATAGAATTTTTTCTCTGAGTTTTTTGTTATTTAAAATATATATTCTCCCTTCTCTATAGGTGATTCCATCTTGTTCCCATATTAGTCCATCTTCCTTTTTTAATGCTTATTGAACCTCTTATTCTCTAGTGTTGTTTCTTTGTATTTCTTCTTCTAGTAGGTTTAGATTGTCTGTTGTTTGGTTTCTATTCAGCATCATTACTTCTACCATAGTTCTCCTTGTCTATCACTTCTCCTTGAGTAGTTGAACATCCTTGTTATCTTCCTTCATATTAACTTGATCCTTCCTTAACAAAATATCTGCTTTTGTGTTTGTGTTTCCCAGAATATATCATAATATAAATATAAAATCGTAGTCTTGCAACTTCAGATACCATCTAGCTTGTTGTTTATTCAGTTTGTAAGGTTTCCTGAAATATTTCAGGTTTTCATGGTTTGTCCAAATTTCAAATGGTTCCATTGCATCCAACAGGTATTGCTTCCATTTTACCAAAGCTTCTACAATTGCTAGTAGTTCTTTGTCTTAAATTTCATAGTTTTTTTCTACTGGTTGCATTGTTCTGAATAAGAATGCTATTGGTTTTCATTTTCTCTCTTGTTCTTGGGATAACACTCCTCCAATAGCATATCCTGAAGCATCCATTTTGACCCTATATCTTTCTTCTCTCTTTGGAAGAGAAAGTACCAGCTGACTTGTAATCTTGTCCTTTAGTTCTTCAAAAGCTTTCTGGTGTTCTTCTTTCCATTTCCATTCCTTTTTTTCTTTCAGATCATTTAATGGCTTTGCTGTATGACTGAAGTTTTGGATAAATCTTCAATAGAAATTTGCGAATCCTAGGAAGCTTTCCACATCTTTGATTTTTATTGGTGTCTTCCAGTCCTTGACTGCTTTGATTTTCTCCTGCTCCATCTTTACTTGACCCTTTCCAACAACAACTCCTAGTATTGGAATTTCTTCCATATTAAAGTCGCATTTTGATCGTTTAAAACATAAATTGTGTTTCTCTGCAATCCTTAAGAATTGAATAATCCTTTCTTCAAGTTCTTCCATTGTCCTGGCCAGTATGACAAAGTCATCCATGTAATTTGCTAATACTCCTTCATGAAGCAATTCTGTTCATCATTCTTTGGAACATTCTAGGTAAATTGTATAATCTGAAATACATCACTTGTGGTTCAAATAACCCTTTGTTCATGAGGAAAGCTGCTTTCCATTTATCATCTTCTTTGATTTGAACATTGTTGTATTCCTATATAAAATCGAGTTTGTTGAAGTATTTTGCTTCTTTCAGTTTGTTAATTACTTCTCCAATTAGGGATAATGGGGTCTTATTCTTTATCATGACTTGATTAAGCTTCCTGTAGTCTTGAACCAACTGTAGTAAACTATCCTTCCTTGGAATATAAAAGCAGAGTGCCATATATCTTGATTTTGATTTCACAATTAAATCTGCTTTGAGTTTTTCATCTAGCCACTGGTTGAATGCTTCTTCTTCCTTGAGGGTCATTGTATATGCTTTTGTGTTTAGTTTGCATAGTGCTTCATCTGTCAGATTTATCTTATGATCCCACTTACGTCTCTCTGGTAGCTTTTTGAACTTCTTCTTGTTGAACAGATGCGTAAGTAGTTGAATATAGTCTAGTAGATCTTCTGGATCAGTTTTATCCAGTTTTTTCCCAATTTCTCCATTGTTCTGTGTTGTGGTTTCCATTGCCTGAGTTCTCCTAGTTTCAAACCTGATGTCTTGATGTTTCATGGTGCAGCTTCCTGGACATCTTGTGAATTTTATCTTTCCAGTTTTCCAATTGACCTCTGGATTATGTTTGACTAGCTAGTCATGACCCAAAAACATATCCATTTTGTTCAAGTTTATTACTGCAGCTTCCAATTGTTTCTTGTGACCGTCGACTTTGATTTCTAGAGATACCACTTTGGTCACCTCTTTATTCTTTGCTCTGTCTATATTGAAAACTTCAAACAAGAAGTTTATTGGCTTTGTTTGAATCATTTTGTCCTTGATCAATTGCTTATTGATTCCTGTGTGTGTATAACCAGAGTCCACTAATGCTTTCAACTTGAAGTTTTTTCCATTCTTTGTTTTCACATTTGCTTGCACATTTAATTCTCTTTCCATGTTACTTTATCGATTTGGAATAACATATTTATTCAGAGAATTTACAGGGGAGATCTCTTGTACTATGTCTACTCAAAATCTTCTCCAAAACCCTATTTCTTATCGTTATCTTCTTTGTTCTCTGATTCCTCTTGTATCTTTTATTTCTTCATCAACTGCTTCCCTTTACAGTCCTTTGCTATGTGTCCCTCTTTGTCACATTTGAAACACTTCCTTGTTTCTTTTTCTTTCTTCTTCCAGCATTCTTTGGCCATATGGCTGTACTTGTTGCAATTGAAGCACTTAGACTTCCTATCCTTGAAATTGTCATTACTCTTTCCAATATCCATGGGCTGTCCTCACCCTCCATATGTCATTCCTGTTCCTGTTTTGTAGTCGTTTTGTTCTTCTGTAGACTTATATTCCTGTCTGACTGAGGTGATTGCTACTTTTCACTCCTTGAGTGTCTCTGGTGCTACTATAGGTGGGTATCCCAGTATCATTTTGATAATGTTGGACTATACATTCTTCTTTAATAAAAAGATGGCATATAGCTCATCTGTATCTGCCTTCATGGCTAATGATTCAAACTCAATCATAAAGTCTGCTATGATTTGTTTTCCTTGCTTGAAGGTTTCAATCTTCCATTCAGCATTTGCTGCCTTCATTTTATCACTGAACATTGTCTTGATTTCTTTAACAAAATCATCCTAATCCTGGGTTCCTAATTCTTTATCTAGTTCATCGAGCTTCCTTTGTGTATATATGCCTGCTACACCTCCTCTGAGGCATGCCAAGATTGCTGTGATCCTGTTGTTGGTCTCCATGATTCTGTTACTCTTGAGGAATAATTTTATTCCCCTCCACCAGTCTTCAAATTTTGTCCTATCCCTATTAAACCATCTTGGATCTAGGACTATGCTTTTTGGCATAATAGCCTGTTCATTTGTGTTTGTTGTCACTGGTGCTGGTGCTGCTGACATCTCTGTGTCTGTCTGTTCATACTCACTTGAGGCTTCTTTTGTGATTTGTAGAGATCCTAGTCATTCCAATAATGCCTTTACTTCATTCATTCTTTTTGAACTTATCTTGGTTCTCTTTTGTAGTTTGTACTATACATGTTTCATTCAATAGGTAACTCTGTCTTCTACACCTCTCTTGCAAGGTGAGCTCGTCGACACTTTACCAAATGTTACGATCTTAGCTTAGAGCTCAGGTTGCACTTAGGCAAAAACTTAAGAATAAGAGAAGGAAAATGGCAATTGGTAAAGCATAAAGAATACAGCAATATCTCTACACTATATATACATAAAGACTATGAGGGAATCATTCATAGTACATGAAGCAACTGAATTATACAATATGAGAATCAAGCAAGAATATAACATCTCAAGAATATAACACCTACTACATGAGGTGCTAACTGAGACTATTGTGGCACAGCTGATCATATTGTTATTACCCTTGACCCTAGTCCTCATTGCATCCAAGAGGCATCAATCATAACAAATGGCCTTAATTCCCATAGAAGAAGAGGTGCAAAAGATACCTAGGATCCAAAGAACTATTTATTGTTGTATTTTGTTGAGCTCTTTAAGTGGGAACAATAAAGGTGCCTTGTTGTAATATCAAAGAGAAAACTCATATAGAGCAATTAGGAGAATATATGTTCTGTAGAGCAAACATTTTTAATAAGGTAGGAGTTTATGTATTTGACTATAAATAGGGCTTTATTTGTACAAAACTTGATATGTTGACAAAATGTGAGTTTTCTATCAAAAATAAACCCAAGATATCTTTAGAATAAAGAATAGGGCCACCAATCTAGCTAAGATCCAAAGTGTTATAGCAACTACTAGTCAAAAGACCAATAGTAATATAAGTAATAAATCTCAAAATGGATATCAAGTAGAGATCATAAGAAAACTCAACAAGGAGTCCCTAATATATTACTACCCTATTTATACAATAGATACATGGTTTGTGCTAACAATAAATAACCCTACTCTAATGTCCATGTGTTGTCTATGAGTATACTATATATATACCATGAGGTGAACATGCTGTTAACATGTACTTCGATGTTATCCTTCTAGTCTCTTTTAGCCAACTCTTACCAGGTCTAGACCTATGATCTCACATTATGTGATATATCATGTAACTGCAATTTTATTTTATTTTTTTATTTTATTTTAAATTAACAATTTATTATATAGCATGCAGTGGCAGACTATGGTAGCTATGAAGTAGCTACATATAAGAGAGGCAAACTAACATGAGGACTAAAACAGTGAAAAGAAAAAAAAAGAAAAGAATATAAAGAACTAATCGATAAGGTCAAAAGAAAAGGGAGAGAAAATGAAAAACTAAAACCAGGGTCGACTTGGAGAGAAAGACAGTTAATTGTCTATGAATGCGAAAGCATTAGGATTAGCTATTAAGAACATAATGAAATGGTTCAATGAATCTCTTCTTGGGCTCCAGTACCCGTTAAATCTCGTATACTCATGAAGAATGTGCCTTCTTGACTCAATAGGATAATTGCCGCAAGGGCATTTGAAATCTTCATTGGGAAAGAATCTCAAACGATATTCCCAGATTGGAGCATGATTAGTGATGGCCCTTGTAGTGCGAGCACAAAGCAAGTTAGAATAACCAAATACTTGGAGCTAAGATCCTCCTTTAGTATACACAGGTTCGATGATGTTTAGGTTATCATTTACTAGATCAAGGAATTGTTTTCCTTTTCCATCTGATGCTTGAAACGTCATCTTCCACTGATTGATGATATCATTACTGTTGATTTTCTTGCAATAGTCCCAAGAGATTTTATAAGGAAAGAAGAGAGTCAGATTGAATGATTTCGAATCTTTGTTGACATCTTGGTAAAACCTCCATTTGAGATGACTAGGACATTTCCAGAATTCTATAGAGTTTTCCTGGTTGATATTGAAGAATTGACGCAGCTCGCTAAGAATGGCCGTGGTGTGAGTTTGATATGGATGTGATTTGCTATCAAAAATCTTCTTCATGGCATGGATGGAATCGGTGACAACAACAATTTTTGACACATTTTCTTTAGTGCAGGCTTGGTTGATGCTGCATCTAATAGTGAATAACACTGCTTCCATACTTGTGACAAACACTGCATAATGAACTGTTTTGGTCAAAGGACGATTGACTAAGTGCACATGTGATATAGATGTAGCAATGTCATTCTTGATGCTAGTATCTGTTACAACAATGGCCATAGATGGAAAAGAAGAGAATTGAAGAACCATTTCATCAAGTTCTTGAAAGTGGATTTTGTCTTTTTCTTTTTTATTAGCTAAATTAAAAGAAAAACAGTCCAAAATTGTCAATTATACAAGAATCTGGAGCTAGTTCTGGATGAAGAGGTGAAAAGGAAGGGAAGATACCATAAACATTATTGTTTGAGTCAATTAAATGACCTTTGGTGATATTTCTTTGTCAGTTCATGAGTGTGTTGATAGAATGGGACATGGATTTCTTGGACGAGTTGGATGGATCATCCATGAAAGATCTTATGAGGTGATTGGTTGGTAGCGCAAGAGGTCATATTTGAGACCTTCTTATGAGCTTCTGTAGGTGGAATTTGATAGGGATAATTCTAGCAATTGCTTTGATACCTTCAGTGGACGAGGTTTTGAATGCTCCTATAATCCAAATGGCAGTTCTTCTTTGCATTTTCCCCAAAATTTTCATGTGGTACAAAAGGGGAGCTTTGTTATAGAACCAAAGTTGAAAACCATATAGCGCAATAGGGAGGACACAGTATCTATACAGTTGATGTTTTTGGATAGGGTTAATTCCTTGTGACAAATTCCCCAAAAGCTTCATATACTTAACCAAAGATATAGCTTTGTTCGAGTAGTGGTCAATGTGTTGATGGAACGTAAGCTTCCTGTTGAAAATGAAACCCAAGTATTTCCATGATTTCTTGGGATGAAGAACAGGACCGCCAATAGGAGAGAGGTCTAATTGGAAGGGGTTGAAGAATCCATGCAACCTGTTAAAATGGAATACTTCAGTTTTCGAATGTTTGATGATGAGACCAAAATTGTCAAGAAGTTTGGTTAGTATATTATAACTATAAAAGAGTTGAGAATTAGAAACATCAATTGATTTGTTCTGAGCAATAATGAGACCATCATCCATAAAAGAAATGATAGAAACTGGAATATTGAGGTTTTTAAGACGTTTGTCTAGAATGTATAAGAAAGGAGAAAGATATAAGGCTGACAGGATAGGAGAAAGAGTAGACCCTTGGCCTACTCCAACATTTACTTTGAAAGTAGGAGATGAGAGGTTGTTCCATAGGTAACTGGTTTTCCTCTTAACCAGGTAGCTCATGAAGAAGGAGATAACTTTTGAGTCGAGTTTCGCCTTCTCAAGGATGAGGGTAAGAAGTCAGTGATTAAGAGATGGGAAGAACTGTGAGATGTTGAAGGCGAGAGTACTCATAGTTTTGTTCTTGACCCATCCTGATTGAACGATATGAGTGAGAGCAATGCTAGCATCTGTGGTAGACTTGAATTTTAATTCATCTAATTGGCTCAGATAGATAAAATTGTTGTTTGTGACAATAAATTGAAGTCTTTCTGCAACAACATTTTTGATGAGTTTACCTAGAGTATTAAGGAGTACAATAGGGTGGAAAGATTTAGGCTGATCATACGCCATTTTATTGGGTTTGGGTATAATCACAGTTGACGAACACTTGAAGTAATTCAGCCAATGTCCTAAATTGATGCATGAGTCAGTGATATTGATGACATTGACAAGGCAGTTGTCTTGCTTGAGAATAGCTTTAAGGTGATGCCAAGTCAGTTTATTGGGTCCTGACGATGACAAGTTGTTGCACTTTCTAATCACTTGCTTAAATTCTTCCTTAGAGAAAGGACTCCAAAAGGAAGTAGCTTTATGCTTGATTTCACTAAGGATATTGGTATCGACCTAGTGATTGAGGGTGGTATTGAAGGAGTCATAATCATGTAACTGCAATCACATATCTCTTCATTATCTGAAAATAAAATGAAATCAAAAAAATATATATATAAAATTAAGGAAAATAGATAAAAGCAAAATAAAATGTTAGTGTCCAAGCATATTATAACACAAAGATAGAGGATCAAAAATCCCATGTAATCTAGAAAAATGGAAAATTTTAGTTTTTCTATGTTCAACCATGAGTCTGAACTATTCTAGTAAAGAAGACATAGTATTGTAGCTACAAAATAGATTAGCATTTGTATTGTTAATTATTCTTTTTTCAAAGATGTGAAAAATTGGAGTAATAAAAAGAGCAGATAAAATGGGAGAGAGTACCAGTCTCTGACCAATAGCAACATCCATAGAGAAGAATAAAGAAGTAAAACTATTCCATAAATATTTAGTTTTCCTGTCTACTAGATAGTCCAAAAAGAAAAGAGAAATTAAATCCTGCTTTTTTAAGAATTAAAGGAATTAATTGATAATTTAAAGATGAAAAAAACTGAGTGGTATTAAATGCTAATGTGTTTGTTTGAAGATTTTTGACCCATTCAGATTAGATTAAGTGAGTCAAAAATATACCTGCATCTATTATCAAGCATTGTTTGAGTCCTTCAAGTTGATTTGGATGAATGAAGTTGTTAGCAATCAAATGGAACTATAGGCATTTACTAATAACTTTTTCTATCAGTTTGCCCAATGTATACAGTAAGACAATAGGGTAGAAAGACTTGGAAGAGTTATAAGCAACCTTGTTATGCTTTAGAATGATTATAAACAATGACATCTTGAAGTGCAATAGCTAATGTCCTAGATTAATACATGCATTAGCTATATTGACAATGCTCTTTAGACATTTATCATATTTGACAACTAGCTTAAGGTGCTTCCACGAAATTCTATCTGGTCCAGAAGTAGACAAATTATTGCATTTGCTGATAGCCATCATAAATTCTTCTCTTAAAAAAGAATTTCATAATGAGTAAGGTTGGAAGAAAGTTTCTCTAATAATGACATATTTACTTGTCAATTTTGAGCTGAGTTAAATGTCTGATGAAGTGCTCTCCAAAGGTCTTTAATCTCAACATATATATAGTCATCTATTGTATTGAATTGCTTTAATAGCTAGTAGTTTTTGTTTCTTGACCCAATTCATAAGGTTCCATAGTCTATGATTTTTGGACATAATTTCTTGAATCTTGTCATTAAAGAATACATGTTTTGTAATCTTTACTTTATTTTTGAAGTCCATTCATTCTTTGACTTTTTTGAATGCTTTGTATACTGTTAGTATTATAAGACAAGTGTGTGGACAGACTTTAGGGTTAGGGTTAGTGGACAGAAATAGAACAGTAGTAATTATTAGTCTACAATGGAGGAAGAGCATGTGACCTGGAAGTTATGTGACAGAGGCTAGAATGGTCTAAAAGGATCAAGAAGAGTCTAGAAGGAGTTAGGGTTAGAGATGATGTCAAGGGACAATGGTTCCTCATGGTGTACACATGGTGCACACATGGTGATAGAGATTAAAGAGTATGACATCAGGGCACATGGATATAGCATGGTGGCCTTGAGGTAGAAGCATAGTGGATGAGTAATGAGACATGAGGTAGACATATTGTTGTAGCAGACCACCTTGTATTTATATAAATAGAGGAGCAATGCAGCAAGGGCTCCTTGTCGAGTTTTCTTGTAATCCCCACTACTAGATAGCCAACTGAGAGCTTTGCTGAAGTAAGCAAACTACAAGTGCCATTTTGGCGAGTGGTTGCTACAACAGTTAGCTTTTTCTAACACTTCTCATTTTACCAGTTTTTAAATTGTCTTGTAATGTATATTACAGACCATAGTCTATATGCATACTATAAATAACCTATCCTAAAGTTCATGTGCTTTCTATAAAGCCAACATACTGTTATTATACTGTTATAACTTAAACTTTAAAGTGTTAAGATAAAAAAGAAACTTTATATTGGTTAATATAAGAGAACTTGATAGAGTTTCAAATACAAAGTGTTTATATATACTAGCTAGTTGGTCTGTGTATGACCTTATCTAACCTACTCTAAAGACTATATATAATTTATAAAGTCAATATGTGATAAATATGTTATATGATATTATTATTCTAGAACCTTTTATATTCTTTTGTGTAACATGTGATTATATGACTGTGACTGTAATATATGATGGATATGTAACAGTTTGTGACAGTCATATATGATAAAATAAATAAAGTTCACTATTTTTAACTCTAATATATATTATACAACATTATTTATTCTAGAATCTTTAATTATCTTCTCTCTATCATGTGATTGTGTGACTTGTGACTATGACATATATAACCATCCTATGATAGGT
>Ga0157364_1004815_pt1 | contig 13579 bp, 14 predicted proteins | sample AttsexASBM2_FD_111476 | JGI IMG/M metagenome (GOLD analysis project Ga0157364, IMG submission 111476) | Fungus gardens microbial communities from leaf cutter ant in Ribeirão Preto, State of São Paulo, Brazil - Atta sexdens ASBM2 | ecosystem: Host-associated > Fungi > Mycelium > Unclassified ... | reverse complement strand
TATGACTGTGACTATGTGTCACTTGTGATGTGACACTTTCCCACACTTCTTATATAGTAAGTCCAAAAGAAAAGAAAAAGAAAAGGAAATATAAATAATAACTTAACCGTTTTGCTAAGTTATGATAATACTCTGCACAAGAGTTTAAGAACTAGAGAGAATACAGGATTTCAAAAGTAAGGATGTTTTACACAAGAACCACAGAAAGGGAGAACTTGCTGTTCTCTTCTATTCTGGACTTTATTTATACTGTCTGTTAGCATTACAAGTAGTTACTTCAGGGTAACTAGAAGTAACTACTTGAGTCAATGTCTTGAAATATCTAAGTCTAAAGATTCTCCTTAAGGAAAAGAGTTTATGAATAAACTTCTAATGCTTATATCATTGTCCAAGGTTTATCCAATGTTTTTGTTCAAAATCCAAAAGTCCTTTGCTTGTATAAAAGTTATAAATAACTTTCATCATTGATTTTGTCACTTCTCTCCATTGTGACATCTGTCATGACTTGGTAAAATGGCTAAGTTATTATTTATATTTCTTTTCTTTTCTTTTCTTTTTGGACTTACTATACAAGAAAGGAGTGTAGAAAAATGTCACATGACAATGTCACACATTATAGTCATACATTTGGATAATATTACATGATCATGTCACATGATGGAGTATGAGAAAATAGTGCACAGACCATATAGTAGTTGTATAAGTAGTGTATAATAAATTGAGAACTCCATTAAGTTCTCCTTGTCAACTCAGACTAGGAGTGGATCTTAGTCATCACAAGCTAAGGTCTTACAACATTGTCATCCATTAGTTCTTGAATCAACCATTTGTTGTCACTCCATGGATAATAATAATGATAGTCCCATTCTAAATCCATAACATACTTAAAGTCTTCTCACTCATAGAGGAATTTTTGTTGCTCCTATTTAACCTAACCCTAATTTTTTTTTTTTTAAATCATCAATTTATTACACAGAGCATATAGGCAGACCATGGCAGCACTATGTAAAAGGTAGCTACACACCCCCAGCATATGTTGTAAGTGTGCCTCCCAGACCCCAACTGTAGTTAGTAGCCTAGGTAGAGAAATTATACACTAAATAACAGATACCAGTGTCCAAAATATGCTCCTGCCAATGTCTCAATCCTCTCCCTAGTCTCCCATACCTTGCAACCAGACCAACCCTCCTTGCACATAACACTTGTAAACGGACACTGAAACAGGTACTCCAGTCAGACCCCTTTTCAGGTAGGTACTGGTGACTTCTCAGTGAGCTGAAGCTCTATGAGAAGGGCCTGTATCAGTTCATTCTATCAACGGCACACTTCCCATTCTTTGTCAAAGCTCAACCTATGTGACTTCCTGCAATGGTAAAGGTGAAGCAAAGGCAGCCCACCCATGTTTTGAGCATTGGGGCTCTACCATTGGGTTTTTGATTAGGGGATTACAAAATCACCTAGACAGCGGTGTTAACTTGGCACAATCCTTTTGGACTACCATTTGCGTTTTGGATGCCGCTCTCTAGGAGACTAAAGCAAGAAAAGCTCTACCAACAAGAGCCTCAACTGGTACAATGCATCCAACACATGTCATAATGATCACGAGTTAGACATAAATAAACAAATGAAGCAGACATAAAGATGGAAGGTGAAATCATGATGATATTAGTGGTAGAGGTTCGGTAGAATAGGGGTCCTTCCATGGTCTCAAGGGGAGAGATGATGGTGGTTGGATGGCTTGGTTGCAAGTGATGATGTAACCTAACCCTAATCCAGGTTGGGATGCAGGAAAATAACTAAACTAATTTTATATTAGGTAATAGTATCTAATTAGTTTTGAGTTGTTCCACTAGGCTATTACTAGCATACTGGGAGTGGGATTTTAGTATAGCCCTCTTATAGTCTTTACTATTTCAAGATCCAAGGAGAGCTTCATTATCTCACTGGTGCTCTTCTCCCTCATGGTGATCAGACTCCAATGTATGCACAAATCTATATTCTTAATATAGTAGAGCAGCTCAATGTCAGGAGAGCCAATAATAACAACCTAGATCCTGTGATAATAGACAATCTTCAAACAATACTTGTTAAGACTCCAGACCTCGCAGTTATTAAGCCTTGGTCCTCTGGGTTACTGGGCTTGACCTCAACCAATCAGGTTGTGTCTTTCCCTGTGCTTGCCCACAAGGAAAAAAGGAGGTTTATTACTGAAGGAGGAGATGAACAAGAAGGAGGCCTTATTGATAACAAAGCTAAGGAATAATAGTACTCTAGCTAAGTAGTATAGTGTAATTAGTCATAGAAGTATAGTTCTTAGTAAGCTGATGATAAAGGTCCAAAGTTGGTAGGTAAGACTGCTTAGTTACTAGGTGTCACAGGGCATGACAGCAGTTGATTATATATTCAACTTGAAGTCTATATCAAATACTTGATATCTTCATGCTTCTTATTAGAGGGTCTGGTTAAGGTTTTTAGTGAAGTTATATCAGAGGAAAGATGTTAATGAGACTTTGAGTAGCACTCTTCAAGATTGTCCTAAGACAAGGAAGAGTACCAATACCTCAGAGTAAAGATTTACAGAGAGGAATACAGAAAGAGAGAACTTGCCATTCTCTTCTCTTTCTGGTCTATATTTGTAGTAACACATATTTAAAGGTAACTAGTTAAGTGACAGTCCAGTGATAGAGGTGACAAGTTAAGTCAATGTCTAAAAATGGGTTAGTCTGATGTTATCCCATTTAGTTCAAGTTCAAAGATAGAAAAGAAAATATCTGAGATTTCTCTGAAAAGTTCTGTCCATACCATAGAGTCCAATGTCCATTCTGAATCTCCAGACATTCAATGCATTACTGCATTGTAATATATTTGTCAAGCAGCACCAACATCTTATCTACTAACCACTCATTATCAGACCATGGCTGATAATAGTTGTAGTCCCACTCAATGTTTGTGCCATCAAAGTCACATTCAATCAACCACACCCTATTCATACTCACTCCCATCATCCACTTCTGTATCCTGGAAGACATCTGTAGTATCTAGACATGGTTTTTTCAAACTAGATTTTGTTTTTCTATGATGAAAGAACAGAGAAACAATGCAACAAGTATATCAATTTATTGGATTGAGACTGAGAATAAGGATGGGCTGGACAAGAATGAAGAACTCCTGTGACATGAGGGGGAAGGCCAAGGTATTAAGCTCATTGGGAACTGAGGGTTAGGAGGAGGGATAGAATTCATGTTTGTGTCCTAATACTTATTTCAATTGGGAGAAAAGAGCATTTGTGCTACATTTCCCTGATAATGCAAACTGTGCTTCCTAACAACTTCCTGATGACTTCTGTCAGTGACTGACTTAAGATCCTAGTCTAGGGTTTAGACCAGGAGGCTCTCTAGGGTTAGAAGAGAACTCAATAGAGTCCTTGCTTGATTCTACTACACTATATATACATATTCTGTCTATTTGTCCTTATTATTATTACAAGTATTCAACATTCACTGGTCATTCACTGGTTTGATTCTAGTCCATGTCATATTTCTTAGTCATGGTCAGAGTGGCTCATGACAACTTCCCAACAACTCAAGTCTGGTGACTATATTTAAACAACTAATGTAGGTACAATTGTTCTACCATAGCCTTTGATCCAGCCAGGAATGGACCATTTCTGAATCATGTTCTTTCAAAATCGGTGCTCCTGCTTCACCAGGCCACTGGATATCTATATTCCGTTCTGCAGGGTAACAAACTTCTCCTGCTTTCCCTGCCCAGTCAAAATTGATGACCTTGACGTCCACACATTTATCTATCACATTGGTTTGAATCATGATGTTGTTGGTTTGAAGATCCCTGTGAACATAATTCTTGGAATCCAGCGTTTTAAGGATACTTTCAACAGCCTCTTTTAATTGAGTAGGATCCACGGCTATAGCATCGGATTCAAAAAATTGGTATAGTGTTTGCCAACTGGATGGATCGAGGTACTCCATGACATATGCAGTGGGTGCACCGTCTGCCTCTGCATACCCATACAGCTTGGGAGCCAGCTTATTCTTTGCCATATACTTATGGACATCTTATGAATAGGAGCGAGGGACAAGCTTGACAAGGACTTGAAGGCCGGGAATGGAAGAAGACTTGAGGGTAGCAAGAAACAGTCGCTTGTACCCAACAATGGGTTTGGACAAAAACGTCAGAAACCCAACTTCGCTGTTTGTTTCTGGCTTGAGTAATGTGCATGAGTCGTAAATGCAAGGCATCAAAGGTGCAAATGAAATTTTAGGAGGTTCAGTCATGAGCCTGGCAAGCAACACTGTGAGTGGCAGAGGTGGAATTGCATTCTCATCATGTCCTCACTGTTGCAAAGATGATATCCCCCTGACTAGTGCCCACAATAATGTTGCTACTTCTGCTTGACAAGTCCGGGTGTGATCGTTGAGCATGAAAACAGGCTTGGCAAGTGGCTTGACAACTGGTTTGTGACCATTATGGAATCCACCACATACGAACAACATGGGTCCTGGGCAAAATCACGTCAATGTAAGGAAGCTAAACTCCAAGCCGGAATAAAGCCAACTGCTCTTTGTTCAGCGATTGACAAAGAGAACTCGATAGAGTCCCTGTTAGATTCTGCTACACTATATATACAATTACTATTGTGGCTATGCACTTTGCCTCCCACAGTCCTCATGCTTGTCAGCTGACTTCTTTGTCACATGCTGTGACCGTGACATGACCATTCTGTGACTTTGGTCACACCTTTTTGTGACTCTGTGACTATCACGTGATCTTTCCCACACTCCACCTTAGTAATAATCTAAAAGAAAAGGAAAGAAAAAGAAAAAGAAATATAAATATTGACTTAGCCATTTTGCCAAGTCATGACAGTCAACAGATGCAAGGATGAGCAAAGAACACTGGGTAACCATAAGACAGATCAAGAAACATGGTACTCCATGGGTGAGATAATTGTTGGCAATTGAATCAATCTCGATGAAGTTAGTAAGGACTCCCACAACCAGGTCATAATAGCAAGCAAGTTGCATGTATGCATCAGGGCCTCCAAGTCCAAATTCCAGCTTATCCTCGTGAAGGACTATTGGTATATTAGCTTCTCGAATACACCAGTCGATCTTACCATAATGTGAGGTTGGATGGGGTTGAAATTTGCATTCCGCCTCCCCCTTCTCGAGAATGCCATCAACACATTCATCAAAAGCTTTCCCATGTTTGGCTTCATCCTTGAAAGCTTCTCCCATTCTTAAACAAAGCTTCGAGGCAGTAATCTGAACTGCCACAGTTTCAGTCGTCGTTGGAAGGGGTCTGGACGATTCATGGTGGAACTGGCAGAAGACATGATGGAGTGTGGTCAGTGGAAGACCTCTTGCATCGGGAGGACAAGGACAAAGGATAGGAGTAGCTTCCTGAGCCTTAGGCCAAACTGAGGGTTTTGCAAAGTCAGAGGGGGCTAGGAGGTCATGCAGCAGCTAACTAATTAGCATTGAAAAGTTGTTGAATAGCTCGTTGAATTCATCCATTGCTGTAGAATTGTGTGAGGAAGATCATCCTCAGAACAACTTGAAACATACCATTCTCCCCTGGTAGATTTTGAAGCCGTGAACTCATATATTTTCTTTGTAATGGCACTCAATCGGTACATTTGTCTACAGTTCTCAACAAGCCCTTCCAATTGTTGAAGATGTCTTCATTGTGTTTGCAGACCTTCTCTGGGAATTCCTTAACCTTGTATTCAAATTGTGGGTATACTCCAATAAGTAAGTCTGCTTTCTGCTTTGCCTGTTCAATCAGCTTGGAATGGGCAGTGGTCCTCGTCTTCTGTGAATCAGAACTTGATTGGGCCTTTGAATTTGCCTCCTTTGAATTCATCTTCCTTGTTCAAATTAACTAGAAAATGATAGAGGATTTGGTGGTACTTTGTCTTCTGGAATCGATGGTAAACTAGCCATGCGTGCCATGTGTGTAGTATGTGTGTGGGAAGACCTGCCCTAAACTGTATTCTAATTTTATATTTTTATATGAGAAAATACTATATCACGAAATATGCACCATCGACTTCAAGGTGGAAGAAGGCTTACCATCTCTTTCTTGGGCTTGATTGTGCAATTTGCTATTCTGGGCCTTGTCAGATTCCACCATGCTCTTTTTGCCTTGAACCACTCTACCCGTCACATCTTGGAGCATTGATGCCCTCAACTCGAGGCTGAGGATATGCAAGTCCTCCAGCCTGGTCTCTCCAAAATGCAGCAGTCTCATATAGATGCTGCATAATGGCATTGTGCCATCAAAGTTGCATCCAATAAACCACACCCTATTCATACTCACTCTCATCATCTGCTTCTATATCGATTTGTTCGACCAAATCAAATAAAATCATTCAATATTGATTCAAGTGTATATTAAATCTAAATTCACATTTCACTCTCAGTCAATGGTCTAAACACCATCGTATGAAGGCAGAGGCCTGGAGTGTTGCACACTGCATGATTAGATTTATATGAAAGCTGTTGAGGCTTCAAAGAGACATGAACCAAATTTCAAGCATATTAACAATTTGGGGCTAAGATACAACTAATTATCTATTGCAAATTATATCTAATATCATGTAATAAGAGATTTATCAATTAATTCTGTGTCTGACCCCACCTCTCAGCACCATGTTCTCACAGCCATTGTAGCTTTGCTTGGGTCTTTTAGATCCTCTGCTGTTAGTCTCTCAGCTTCCAGATGCATATAATGAAATTCATGGATGGCCTCTCTAACATAGCATAGATGGTGAGCTAGCTCCCAAGTATTATGTTGTGCTACTCAGTTGCAATAACTTAAGAGACAAACTCTTTGAGGGTTATAAAGAAAACTTGATGGGGTTCTCTGATCAATTGCTTAATTAATACAGTTTTACTATTTGTCTATATTTACACTAATCTAATCTACAATCATCCAAGAGGTTGGTAGTTTAATTCCCTTCTATGTTATTTTATTTATAGCCTCTTCATCATAGTCAAGGTAACTCATGACAGTACTCCCCTTTTAAAGGTCCTTATCCTGAGGACTTCTTTATAGTTTGTTATATGGGTCCCATAGATTGCCCATATCATCTTCTTCATTTCACTCTTCTATTCATAATCTCTCTTCTTTTACTTCTTTTTCTTTGTCTTTTTTCTTAATCATCTCCAAGGTTTTTCTTTCTTGCTTATGTCTTCTTTTCCATCTTTTCCAGTTTCTTTCCAATCTTCCCCAATATTTCTAGTCAAACTGTTGAGTTTAGAGGATGTAAAACAAAAGTGGAAACTCATTGCAAACATGCAACGAGTTTCTTCTCAAACACTTGTATTTATATTTATCTACTATCACAACATAACACATAAAACAGTCAGTAACTAAAAGATAAAACAAACCTATTTTTAGTGTGACACTTGATATTCTAACACAAACTTCTTGTTATCCTACCTATATAGCATATCTGCTATGTACTTTTCTCGCAATTCTTTTCTATAAGATTCCTTGTGATCTTCCTTTTTTATTTGTTCTATTTCTTCTTTATATTTTTTCTTGAATTTCTCTACTGAGTCCCTTGCATTCCCCAAATTTTCTTTTGGCTCCCATGTATTATTTTCTGCTATGTATCCTTTCTGTTGTACTAAGTATTCTCTAAACTTTCCTTTGTTCAATATTTTTTCCACTTTGTATTCTTCTTTCTCTGAGAGTAGAGGAAGGAAGAGAATGATACAATTAGTAAAGCGTAAGGAATACAGGAGAGTATCTACTGTATATATACCTATGTACCATGTATTAGGAATGAGGAGAGAATAAGGCAGACATGAGGTCTGCTGAGTAAAGTACATGCCCTAACAATGAGGTGCTGACTGAGCTATTGTACAACTAAGGAAATGTCAATTAAAGAAGCAGTCCATATGTAAAACACCTGGAAGCAATGAGGCCAATTGTTACAAGACCATTTCCTTTCCTGACCCTCTATCTGATCTTTATACATTTGTACTCTACTAACATTTACTACTAGATGTGTCTTGACTAACTCTAGTAGTTCTAACTCTATCACATTTGTTGATATTATTTTATTGACCTTATAAGACCCCACAAAGTGTTCCATTAATTTTTCTGAGCATTGTTCCTTCATTTAGAACTTAAGATCTTTAGTGCTTAACAGCACCCAATCCCCTACTTCATACTCCTCTGGCTCATTTCTCTTTCTATCTGCATATTTCCTCATCTTTTCCTGACTCTTTCTTAATGCTACTTTAGCCTTTTCATGTACTTTCTTTATTCTCTTTGTAAGCTTCTCTGCTTTCTCAAACTTCCCCTTCTTCAACATTTTGAATTTCATACATAGATTCTATTCATTGTTTGCTTTGAATGGTAATACTTTTATACTTGTCTATACCTTGTTGTTATATACAAACCCTGTCATTGCTCACCAATCTGGCTACTACTTCTAACAATAATTGATAAACATTCTTAAGTATTATTCTAGTTTCTGGTTCATTCCTTTAGTTTGTCTATCTCTCTGTGGATGATATGCTGTCAACAATTTCATATTGATCCCCAACATTTGATTCTACTCCTTTATCATCCCTGCTACAAACTGTGTTCCCCTATCCATGATTATACTTTCTGGGAGTTTGGGTATTATCTTAGAACAGTCTTACTACTTTCTTTTCCAAAGTCTTTTCTGTAGTAGATACAATGTGTGCTATTTTTGTCATCCTATTGCATACTACCAAAATACTATTGTATTCCTATGCTAATGGTAATTTTGTGATGAAATCTGCTATTATATGGCTTTAGGGTTTCTCTGGTACTGCTTTTGATATCAACTTCCCTGTGGGTGCCTTTGTACAATTTTTATTCCTCTGGCATGTATTGCAAAATTCTACATACTTGTTGACTTTTTTCATAACTCCTAACTACCAGAAGTTTTTAGTAACTAGTTCTGTTATTTTTTACTGCCTCCCATGTTCTTGTAAGGACTTAGTCATGATAACTTAATTCCACTCCTTGTCTGAGTTGACAAGGAGAACTTAATGAAGTTTCTGTTATTTTCTGTACACTACTTATACAACTACTACATAGTCTGTGCACTACTCTCCCATACTCATCATGTGACTGTGACACTTGTGATGTGACACTTTCCCATACTTCTTATGTGTAGTAAGTCCAGGAGAAAAGAAAAAGAAAAGAAATATAAATAATGACTTAGCCATTTTGCCAAGTCATGATAGTTCTTCTACTAGTATATCATAATGTAACTGGATTACTTCTGCTCTCAACCTCTCATTCTTTGGCACATATACCTTGCTATCTCTTAGCATTTAATTCATCTTTCTCTTTCTATTCCTTATTTCTCAATGTTTTTACACCAGCTTGTTTAATCTCTTCTTGTTATGGACATAGGTTGGGATTACCAATATTACCAACTATAGAGTGACAATGAGTGGTTACTTCAAGAATTGATGAATGATGACATTATAACAGAAGAAAAAGGAGAATGTGATGATAAAAGTTATAAATAACTTTCATGTGAGCATAACAAACTCTTGGATTCATTGGAGAAACATTAGATAAACCTTAGACAATGACATTGGCACTGATAGTTTATTTATAGACTCTTTACTAAAGGAGAATCTTTAGACTCAATTATCTATAGACATTGACTCAACTAGTCATCTCTAGTTACATAGACATTTCTTAGGTAGTAATGCCTGTAACACTAGAGACTATTATAAATATATGCTAGAAAGAATAAGAATAGCAAGTTCTCTCTTTCTGTGGTTCTTGTGTAAAACTTCTTACTCCTGAAACCCCATACTCTCTTTAGTCCTTGAACTATAGTACAGAGTGTGACTAAAAGTCTTGTTACTCCCACTTACAATATAACTTCACTGAAAACCTTAACTGGACCCTTTGTAAAGGGGCATAAAGATATTAAGTGTTAACATAGGCTCAAGGTTGAAACATATATTTACCTTGTGGTCTAGAGTCTTAACACTAGCACAGCTTTTGGATACAAGTACCAGAAGTATTTTACTTCTTTATATTTGACCCAGAAAGAACTTGAGCTTCCTATGCCACTTGTTACATTGGCAGCTATAGGTATAAGTTTTGCTTTTTATATTTAGAATAATATTCTGATTTTTTCTAGTTTTATGCTGCTATTAGTGCCTGGGAGACAGGTGTCTGTAAATGGGTCAATTTTGATGGTGACCATTTCAGAACCACATATGAGTGACATATTGGATATCTTCAGACTATAAAACAACAGAACATTGGTGCATACCATGAGATTATAGCAAGCCTGCTACAACAAGTTATATAAGTAATATATCTATTTCTTGTTCAAAACTTGGTATTGATTTATCATAGTGATAGCAATTCAACAGCATCTTTAGCTCCTACTGAAGATGCACTTGCTATAGCTAATTTTGGAAATTATAGTAAATAGAAAGAATAATTATAAGCTTTTTGTTTTTTGTAATCAAGTATCAATGTTACAAATTTATGATTTAAAAAAATTGGGACTTGTGCAAGCAAGGCCAAACAGTGGTTGAATTACTTGATTTAGATACAAGAATCACTACTAGTGTATTTTACTCATTTCTTATTATTTTCTTTTCATAGATTGTATAAGGGGACGCTCTAGAGTAGCTTAGGTAACCTGGTATGAGTAAGTATTATCTAGCTTGCCCTCAGATCCTCGAAGCCCACTATTCATAGTTCCTTTCCCTCTTGTTCTCATTGCCATGGTTTGTACTATATAGCCTTATTAGGTATAGTAGTTATTAGTGTCCTGATCTGGGTTCCTGTAGCAACTGGCACACAGACCAAGCTAGTCTAGTATATATAGCTAGTGATGTATGGTAGAATACTTTACCTCAACATTGATTAGAGCTCCTGGGCTATTCACTGCTCTTGCTTAAGTCTGCTTTCTTCACCAATATTGAGTATGGTTAGGGCTGCCATTGAGTAATCCCCTTACAGATTGCAAATATCTGTCCAGAATGCTTGTTACAAACCCTGCCAACTACACTACTCTCCACTAGGTCTCAAAATATGAGAAGAGTAAGTAGGCTCAAATGCAAGCTAAGAGAGAACTCCTTAATGATATATCATTTGCAGATTTTATTTTGTATATGATTCCATATGCCATTAAATCTGATAGTAATAGGCCAGATGTCACACCTCAGTTAACACTTGTGATGCAATATTTTGCTTTTAGTATCATTTCCATATATGACTTGTAATAGCTCGTGATAACTCTTACTTCAACTAGAAATTCTTTTGCTTCCTCAAGTCAGCTAGTCTACTACTACTTTACTATCTTAAATTCTATCCAAAAATCTCTAAACAATTTTTTTCTCCAATCCACATTCTCACCTCAACATCAAAACTAGAAAAAAGCTTGCACACCTGGTAGGTAGATCTAATGCTATATAAGACTATTAGAAGGAGCAAGCATAAAAGAACTATCCTAGGATGTAGAGTGTTCTTGCTTAGGTTGTCAAGAATATTTCCATAAGTAGCTATGTGTTATGACTTGGCAAAACAGCTAAGTCATTTTCTATTTTCATTTTCTATTTCCTTTTCTTTTATTTAGTTGAATTACTACTATGAAGGTGGAGCATGGGAAAGGAATCACATCATAGTCACAAAGTCACAAAATGTGTGACATCAGTCATGTCACAGTCACATGATGGGTAACATGAGGACCATAGAAAGTGAAGTATATAGCCATGATAGTAGTTATATATATAGTGTAGAGAATCAAATGGAAACTCTATTGAGTTCTCCTTGTCACCTCAGACTTGGAGTGGATTTAAGTCACCTTGGCTAAAGTCTTACACTGTATCACTTTGTGTAATTCCACTGACTCAACTATTACTCTTGTTTATTGTTTTAAGCCTGATGGATATGAGAATATATGATATTTACTTATTCTACTGATAATGACCCTCTTAGATAATTATCAGGCAGAGCACAAGCTCAAAGGCATTCAAATTATTTCTCTCATGCTGTATACTATCCCATAAAGAACTCTACTGCAGATAGGTATTCACAAGCTCATATTTTTTCTGTATTTTCACCTTTGTTCTTAGGTATAAATACTATAACTCTCCAAGTCACTCAAAACAGACCTCTATCATCCTGAGACACTGACCCTTGTGTGGCTTATCATTTCAATGTAGCTTAATCTTGTTCTCAAAGTTGACAAGCCCAACTTGTTAGAGATTTTTAACCATTTGTCTGTGCTTATGACATTTATAATCATAGGCATAACTGTTGAATGGTACATGTAAGGGGATGCCTCCATTCCTACCCCTGAACAACATGACAATGCTCCGGAGCTACTTTAGCCTGTTTAACTAGTAATACTTAAACACACTAGTTTAGCTCCGATCCTGCTAACCCTGACACTAAGGGATGTATATAATATAGAAGATCCCTCCAGGAGCCTCATTCTAATCTCTGAGGATTCTCCTGGAGGTGAGTTGTATCATAACTACTAACTGTAATATTATCTAAGGATTCTCCTGGAGTCTTGTGCCCAGTTGCTCTTACAGCAGATTAGGATCTTTAAAAATGGAGCCTTGGACTATCCCAGTAGACAGCCACCCAATAGGTCATCCTCCCCTGTCATACCCAGCCCTCCAAAAAATTCCACTCTTCAGATGTTGTTGCCTTCAGACACCCCTCAAGGCGTAGCCAACGCCTTAGGATACCTGCAACACCATCTTCAGAAGCTCATGGAGAGACAACACATCTCTGAAACTAATATCAACACCACCCTAGCAGCCCTGACCGTGCAGCTACAACAGCTCACACAGTTAGTGGCTAACCCCTCCCTTCCAGCAGTACTGAACACACCTCCCCTGCCTGCACTGTCTCCTCTGATGTCTCTGTCCCCTGCTCCGACAGCACGACGAACATATCCTAAGCTCTTCTCTCCTCTGGACTTCAGCAGAGAATATCACAATGGCTGCGCGTTCTTAAACTCCTGTTCCCTTTACATACACCTAGCTCCGGAGCAGTTCTACGATGAACAGGAAAAAATTCTCTGGGCTCTCACGTTTTTCAAGGATAGTCATGCTGCCAAGTGGTCCGAGAACATCTTCTGTCAGGAAGCGGACACTGGTGTTTTCCCCATACCAACCTGGGGGGACTTTGAGCAACAATTCTAACTTCACTTCTTTCCAGTGAACGTGGAAGCGGATGCAATCAATGCTTTGGAAGGAACCTCTTACTACCAAGGAGGTCGGATGGTAGACGACTACTTGGACAACTTCCAGACCCTGGTCTCTGATGTGGGTTACACAGATCCCCGGACACTGGTGGTAAAGTTTCAACGAGGTCTCAAGTTAGGCATCCAGAACCAAATTGCCACCATGCCATACGGACGACCGGCCAACACCAATCCCAACGCCTGGTACAGAGCAGCACGGAGGATCAACCAAGCGTGCCTCGCCAACGAGGCTTTTCAGTCCGTATTACGCTTTACTCCCTCCGCAATGCTCAGAACCGCCTCCGCTCGACCACCACCTTTGTCTGT
>Ga0157364_1004814_pt1 | contig 13579 bp, 10 predicted proteins | sample AttsexASBM2_FD_111476 | JGI IMG/M metagenome (GOLD analysis project Ga0157364, IMG submission 111476) | Fungus gardens microbial communities from leaf cutter ant in Ribeirão Preto, State of São Paulo, Brazil - Atta sexdens ASBM2 | ecosystem: Host-associated > Fungi > Mycelium > Unclassified ... | reverse complement strand
GTAGCTGCTGTATAAATTAATGGCTTAAGTATCTAAGGTATCAACTATAAAATTATTTTTGTAAAATAATGAAGTTACATTCTTTTAGATATAAATATGTATATCAGAAATAAAACTCACAAAAAATATTTAAAAATATATAATGTTTTTGCTTCTTTAGAATCAATAGGAAGTTGTCTAGAATTAAGCAACAATTCGTTTTAATCGTGACGTAATCGTATCGTGATTCGTTTTTATCGTTGATATTAATGATGTATATTGTAATTTTTTCGTGTCCCGGACTAAAATCTTTAAAATAAAGTCTTTTTTATATGTAATTATATTGTTATGCGATTTATCGACTTACTTTGATAATCTACGATTGTAATTCAATCGTCGTACGCACTACGAATACTTAAGTTACACAGTTTATATGCGGAACAATTAGAAGATCAGTAGATCCTGTGTTAATTCAGTTAAAAAGTAACGCACGAAAGTTGGCGGCATTCGTAAGTTACGTCGGATGTTTGTCTCCCGTTGCTCGGCATCGTCGCCAGAATTATCGCGGCGGGGTAAGAATCCACTGCTGTTTGGGCCGGTCTTCAATTAGCGGATTTAAATCGAGGATTTGGAGGAGCGGGGAAGGGGTTAAGCTAAGAAATGATCTCGTTTAAAGTTTCGGTCTCGCCGGTACTAATCTGGCGCTGAGGCTTAACGACTAACCTCCGACCTCCTTCCACCTTTCAACCACCCACGTATAAGTGTACACACACACACACACGCGCGCGCGCGCGCGCACACACACACACACACAAGCTCACGATGGAAAATCAGAAGCGGAGCTCGGTGTGCACTTATGATCGGCTGGTCCTTCACGATTCGAACCCTCCCGGTGCTGCGCCCCGTCCCTCGTCATCGTCCTCGTCGAGGACGATAAAGTCAATTCGTGCAAAGCGATCGCGCGTGCGCTCTTTCGTCGAAGGCGGATAATGACGTCGAACTTTCGAACCTACTGTTATTACCGTTACCGCGGAATGCCTCTCGCGCTCTTACGATTATTACCGAAGAAACGTTTCTTGGATCACCGGCGCGCGCGCTCGCGGGGAACTTTCATGCGAGCACCAAGTACCAAGCTCTCGTATGAATCTAGGCGCGGAATCGAGTACATAAAATGGGATGGATGCGTAAGAGAACACAAACTATATCTTTCAAATAAGAGATTCAGTAATAAAGCTTAGTAAATGATATATTTGTCATTTAATCATACAGAGTAGTATTTAAATATCCAATGATGCATGGAAAAAACAGTTTATTGAATTTTATTAAAAAATTTAGCTACATACAGACTTAAAAATAATTTTGTTGATTTGTAAAAAAAATTATATAGATTTCAATATGATAATAGTGCTATAAAAAAATTTTGTCTTTGTTAATAATTAGTTGGAGTATTATACGTAATCATTTTGATGCTAAACAAAATTATTTTCAAATCTATATCTAACTAAATTTTCAGATATTTCAGCAAAACCATTCTTTTTTTTGCGTGCAACAGTTTGTAATGTTCATTATATTTCTTCTTTATATGTAACAGATAATAAAAGTATTTTTATATTATAAATAAAAATTTTAATTTATAATTGAATAAAGTCACTTTTCTCTTTATATTCCAGTAAGCACTAACAATCATAACATCAATGTTAATTATAATTCCATAATAAAGTTAATAATTTCACACTTAACAATATAAAAAAAATAACATATTACATTTAATAACAGTTACATTGTTAAGTGTAAAATTATGATGTTGACGTTATTGTTTATTAGAATATAACTATGTATAATTATAATTTTTGCGATTATAATAAAGTTATTTATTTAATGTTTCAAATATTATTAATAAGCATGTTACGATCTTATAAGAATTAATATCATACGGTTATAAAAGAAAATTATATTGCATTATTTATTGCGAAAATAAATCTACGCTTTTATCTTATGTTAATCGTGTCGCCGTTCATCAGTGCCGGATCGCAAAATTTTTACTTGCTCACAGCTCGATTCGTATTTCTGATTCATGCGCGTCCGCGAGCTCCTCCTCGTTTTACGGAGAAATAACGAGGCGCGAGAACATCGCTATCGTTAGCTTCGGCGCTCATTCTTTTCCAGCAGCCACGCTTGGAGCATGACTGCAACATTATCGTCGCGTCGGGACGTTACGATATTTTTATAGCCGACTGTCCCGGCGTTCATTCAGAAAATCGCACTTCCAAGAATAATACACTGCGACGGAAATCCGCATTGTGCGGGACATGCAACGAGGTTTTGCGTCGCTCTCTAATCGCGTAAAGACAATTAGCTGCATTACGAGTGTCGCATAGGCACAAGCTTCTTCACGATTCGTCTACGGAAATCCGATACATAAGTAAAGCCCATCACTCGTTTATTCGTCTGCCTCCTCACGAGAAGATGCAACCCGCTTTTCCTGGAATAACCGCGTCGATTTTTCTCCTTCCCGAAACATGGCATTTACAAATGGAGCGCAGAATTGCAGACGACATAACCGTTTGTCGAATGAGATAAACGCGCGCATAATTATTTCACATATCCGGTACTTGCAGCTGCAAGTGCATCGTGATGCAACGCGGTCGCGGATAAATACTTTATCGCAGTCGCAACGACTGCCAGACATACGTCAATCTCGGAAGGTACTCAAGATACAGTTGTCTCATCACTGAATGAATGCGATTTTAATGGAACGGATTCTTCGATAAATCTAGAATTTTCTTTACCGAAAATTTTCATAAAATACAAATTAGCTTCCATCAAAATGTGTCTATCAAAGATCTAATAAAAATTTTTGCATTATTATTACGTTGCTGCTTAATAGCACTGTGATAAATCAATCGAGACAGAAAAGAATTACAATTATCAGAATCAATGTTAAATATTATAAAATAAACCGTCGAGGTCTTTGTTATAAGTAATGTTGATCAAGGTTCCATATATCTGTGATTTTACACGATGCAATAAACGTATATAATGTAAAATTAAAATATATGTTATCAATAATATTAATCGTGTAAGCTTGTAAAAATACTAAAAATATTGATACATATTATTAATAATATTATATATAATATTAATAATATTAATAATATTAGGATGCAGCAACAATAGAAGGAATAAAAAATTAAAAATAAGGAAATCGATTCCAACTTATCAGAAACCTGTATTCCATTATATCCGATTTCTTGATAGATTGAAATCTTTATTTCTTATTCCTAATTCTTTATTCCCTCCTTGTGGCTGCAACCTTTCTAATTCAATATTGATTAATGTATTATTGATTCATGTAGAGTCGCCTTAAAAAAATAGAAGACTGAGTAAGCGATGAGATTGACGACGTTTTCGTATAGGAAAATGTGTACTGTATATGTAACGACTGAAGAAAGACGAGCGTTAATATTGGGATTCCGTATTTCTACGTGATGCCTCCTCTGTTAGAAAGACTAAGGGGCCCATTACACGGCCATAAAATCCGTAGGCTAGGCCTCATGCACTGTTATCCCATGCAACCAGTAAAAAGAAGGAAGAAAAGAAAAAGAGACCACATTGTTCTTTCTACCCATGACACTTACGCACGCAGCACACGGAGATGTAAGGGGAAAGCTAAAGAAAAAAAGAATTGAAAATGAAAAAAAAAACTTGCTTTGTCTGTAACAGTGGAATGCTTCTACGGTAAATGATGTTTGAAATTGGGCAAAATAGCGGAGTTTATAATGCGAGTTTGGAAGCGATTGTTCGTCGATTTTTTTCTCCGAAAGGTCGCGAATAATTGTGTTAGTTATCTCGCTACGTGTAGACATCAGAATAATAAAAATTTATCTGCTTCTGAAAAAAAATTATGAGCAATTACAGTGATTCATAATTATTTTGCTACAAACGCAGAATGAAAAAGTGAGGAGTAGTTATAGTGATCATAACAGTATAAGAAAATTACATACGCTCGATGCGAGAAGCGATGGTTTTTCGACGTAGAAAATCAGAGTTCAATGTAGCAGCTTCGACCACAAACTGCACATGAAGCGGAGTTTGTGCACATTCTATCAATCGGCCGTCACGCAAAAAATCCATGTACGTCTAAAGAGCGTGGCGAATTTATTGCGCACAATGTGGCGCTTTATTGCCGCGGTAAGAAACTCGTGACCTTTGCCGGCTTGCAAGAAGTATATATCTTTTCCTAGAGATCATACAGGAAATATATACGTGTGTGTATGTGTATATGTGCTCGGACTATAAAATTTTATAAGGATTCGTATGAGTGACAAATAACACGACCGTCGCGGGAAAACATTAGTCGCGCTATTGAGATTTTCCGTGTCTCCGTCCCCTTCTACAATTCTAAAAATCGATTTTAGATTATTTTGGCCTTAACTCGACGTGCCACGAATCCAGTTCTAATCGCTTAGGTTTGGCGACTCGACAATAGTGTAAAATAGACTAAAGAAAAAGTTAATAGTTTTAGAAATGAAAATTTAATTTCAAAATTAAACAAACAATATAATAATGTTTACTTCTACCAATGTAGATTAACGTTAATTTCGATATAATCCTGCGTCCGCAATATATTTTTATTTTTTCCATCTGCAATCTGAATCTTTTTGCAGACCCAGCTTTTTCTGTTCTAAACTTTCAAACAATATAGAAAAATTTAGGATCATCTTTCAACGTCTCTATTACATTGTCAAATAGATATTACAAGATATTTTAAAAGGGGAATCGGACTCTGCTCTTCTTTATTTTGAAGAATTTTAAGAATAAAATTTCATAAAAATTTCATAAAAAAAGATTGCAAACTGAGAATTAATTAATTTTCTATCATTTTCTAACTCTTAGAACTAAAAAAAAAATAAAAAATAAATTAAACCAAAACCAAAGATAATCTATATTGATAAAAACAAAATATATATAAGATAAAAATATATATAAGATAAAAATGAGAGTTAAAAAATTAAAATGAGATTATATAATCTATACAAAGTGTTTGTTGAAAATTATGTATCGTAAATTTACAAGTCAGTTTTATATATTACGTGAATTATCAAGCGAGCTCATGTATGCTTTCTGAGAATTTATTAGAAATAAGCATTATGTGTACAAGCAGATTCCTGTGAATTTATCGCGGTTGAAGAGCATCGCGTATTAGAGAAGTCATAAATTATAAATATCTGCATTATTTAAATATTTGAAAATCAGCGAAAACAAAAGACGACGGCGGAAAATTGTATAATATTCGAAAGGAGGAACATCAAGTGCGAATGGAGCGCGCTACAATGATAATCGGAAAGTCGATTCTACGATGATGATACTGAAGGCAAAAGGACGCAGGGAGTAAACCGTGGTGGCAGGTAGCGTTACTAATTCAACAATCGCTGAAATGTATTCATTCATTGTCGGCCATCGAGTACGTGGACGAACACGGAAATCAACTAAGATCGCTCCTCTCCATTCTCCATTATAATAGTAATTCTAAAACGCTGCTTTTCAAAAAAGAAAGAAAAAGAGTCGAAAAATGACAAAAGAGAAGTGAGCGTAAGCTGGTTATTGTTATCAAATTAATTTATCTAAATTAAAATGTAATTATTTTGTAAAAAAAACATAAATTAATGTTGAAAAAGACAGAGAAAAAAAGGAGAGAGAGAGAGAGAGAGAGAGAGAGAAGTACCAAAACTTCAACTTTTACATTTGATGAACTTTGAATGAAGAAATTTTTACGTCGCGGAGAATTCTGCATTGATAGTGCACTAGTATAGATCCGGAGGAATAGAAAGAGCCGATGAATTCATAGAAGGAGATGCAACTGGGTGGGACGGGAGAAGAACGAAGATGCGCTAGGAAAAGACGGACACGCTGCTGAAGATAGAATAGAGAGACGGTGGGAACGGAGAAGAGAGCCCGAGAAGAGAGTCGTCGGGGGATAACAATGCGAGCGATAGAGAACCAAACCGGAAGCGGAGTCAATGACTCGAGGCTCGAGTTAGTTCATTCGAAGTGACAAGAAAGTCGGCGGTTCGCGTTTGTATACGTCCTCGCGCGAATCAACACGGTTGCGCATGATCGTTATTGAACGAGCCGTGAAAAATCATGCGGGATTCCGCATGAGGAGGAAAAAGAAAGTATATCAATCCCTCGAGGTCTAATACAGTTATTTTAAAATTGAACACAATAAAACATTACAAATATTAAGATTATTAACTGTTTTATATTGTACGATATCTTTCCATTTTCTTGTCATAGCAAGTTAATTCACTTTCTGTGGCACGTTAGACATAAATGAAAAGCTTTAATACAAAGAGATTCACGAAAAGATAAATTGTATATTCATTTTTGATTAGTACTTATATAATTTAGAACAATCGTTATACTGTTAAATTCGTAATTATATTCACAATTTGGGTTATTTTTAAGCATTTCTGTAGATCGCCACCGCTCCTATTCAGTTTGTCGATTTAATTAAAACAATAGAGTTAAACAATTTAACTCAGGAAAATGTATTAAATGTATTTGACTTAAATTTAATTTATTATTTAAAGTATGTTAATTTACTACGTTGTTTACCTTGTTAAAACTAACCATAAAAATGAATTGACATTTTGACACATGAGAGTTAAAAATAATAAAGTAGCTATTTAACCTAAGGGATTGGGTTACCATTGCTCCTTTCACATATGTAACAGTGTATATATACAATATCCACGGATGACTCTTCCGTATCAAAGAGCGTTAAGCGATGATTCTCTTCGCATCGTACGGACGAAGACATCGAAGACGACAGCCTCTTGTGTCGCTTTTTTCATGTCCACGCTTCTTAAGACCTGGCGATCAGGCCAGAAGCTAACCGGTGTCCGGAGTCCCGCGCTTCCCACACTCGGCTCGCACGACCTCACATTAACTTCATTCGTAGCCCGGACCACGCCGAGATGCGCGACTGATGCGTGTCCGGGAGATAGAAGCCGGAGGCAGGTGGAAGAGGAAGAGGGAAGCGGAGGATGAGGGAGTAAACCATGCCCGAGTGTATTACGAGAATCGATCGGCTTCCCTCCGGCGGCCATCCCCCTTTTTCTTCTTCTTCTTTTCTTCTTGCTCTTCGGCTTCTTCGGGCGTTCCTCTTTTTAACTTACGTCTCTCCCGCTGAATGAATGCGGCTCGGCGTGTGAGCTTCCTCGGCGCGCCGCTTCCGCGCTACTCCCTCCGTCCAGTTGATCCGGTATACGAATCTCTAACACGATTGCCAAGTTTATCTTCGGTCTTCGGGCCTGATAGACGAGTGATCGTGCGGAGTGCGGAGTTTCATGATAGTTTTGCAGTCTAGTAAGACTAACGTGATTTGATAAAAGAAAAAAATGTTTCTTAACGAGGCATCAGAACAATTAAAATAGAAATCAGAACATGCTGAGAATCATCGTCGATTGAATGAGGGTTGACAGTAATATTCGTAATTTTTTGAAAAAAAATTACAATAACTTTTTCTAAGGATATAAAAAGTATGGAGATATGAAAAAATTGTCCATTAAAAGTGTTCAAGCTTTTAATATCAGTATATTCACATTTACTTTTATACATCACTCCGCACAAAATTCCGTTTCCACAAAACTATTGCTTTTTCATACAATACTGCTAAATATTGCAATGCATTATTTTCCGTCATCCTCCTCATTACTTTCTTTCTTTCTTTCGATTTGCTGCTTCTCTCTACATATCTTATCTCACTGTTCATAAATCTAAGATTTTCTTGTTCTTTTGTTTTCATCTCTTTATATAGGTTTTTATTTTTCTAATTAGATTTTGTATCAGTATTGCTGTTGCTCACTATTTGCGGACGATTATAATCTGTCAATCTCAGCAAATATCATTATTCTAAATTGTATATGCATTTATAAAGTTATTATTATTGTTATATATTTAATATTATTATATATTTAAAATCAGAATTTAATTATGTAAACGTGATACACAAGCTCTGAATTATTCAAAGATTTAAATATAAATATGTCTAACAAGAAATATTTTCACGATGGAAAAAATTCCAAATTTATTAATCAGGAAAATACACAGAAAGGTAAAATAAAACATGTCAAATAAAGTCGCAGAAATGCAAACTAAGATCGCATTCTCTAATGTCTTTTACATTTTGTAGGACAAATCTACATTGTAAAAATTTTTTTCGAATCTTAATTTTATTGATTATTGCTTTGACGAAAATGCGATTGAATCTACTTCTTATTTTTGAAATTTGTTAAAATTTTTGTAGATTCAAGTTATGGATATAAAGTTCAATATCTCAGATTTTAACCGCAAATCAGAACGAGGTGCCTGGAATTTTCTGATCTTTTAACCTTATTACTCGGAAAGCTTTGGTTTCCCCATCTCTTTGATCTTTAGACGAGTCTCTTAGCCAACCTGAACGATCGAGCGCGTCGAAGCCGAATATTTTACATCGATAGTCCACGGCGGTGAGTAAATAGGTCTTCCGCTTTGAAATATATTACGTGATAACTGCAATATAATGCGGCATGAGAATCTTTCGCGCGTTTTAGATACTGCCATTCATGCGTGACGATAACGATAACTGTAAATCCTCGGATAAGTGATGAAGCCGTCGAATCCCGCTTTTTACCTTATGAAGAGACGTGGCGTGACACCATGCGGCCTCTCGAAAGAGTATCCCGCGTGGAAACATGACATGATCACAGATACGAAATTACTCGCTTTCGTCGCGCGCCTCTTTTTTGCGCGACCTGCGATTTTACAGTCCGCATGCGTGTCCACGTTTCTCTGTAGCACGCCTCCGTGATAAACGTGACGGATATACCCACCGCGACGACGACGTCGTCTCATTCTCGGCTGTTAGCCCGCGAGAATGTGAGGTAAAAAGCGTACCGATATAGACATACGAAAGAGCGGGGCGAGGCTACTTTTTCCTGCTGCTCTCTCGTTGGTACCGCCCACGAACACGCCGCTGTCCACCTACGGCGACTTATTCGAGGCTCGAACCCTTTCCCTCGCAACGAACTAATTAGAGAGGCAAATGGAGGAGGGCAGCGTGTTGTGGTTTTATGAAAGCCGTCCTTTCCCGAAGGATAAATCGAATTAAACTAGATGCATGCAACAGAATCATGAGATTTAAATGTAACAGTGTATGTAAGAGTGTATGTAAAAGTATAATAGAAATGGATATAGGAGATTATATAAATAAATAATCAATCAAATCCTTTTTAAGCTCATCATTTGTCGCACGAAATATAAGAAAACTAAGATATTTCATATCTTAATTAAGATATCTATATCTTAATTAAAACAGTTGCGACACTTGTCACTTTTTAACAAGGCAGATTGATTTTTGTGTAACTCGCACCGCCTCTTCTACACGGTCGAATGGTCAGTTTCTCTTCGTTTCTGATGGTATACGGCACAAGAAGGCACAGAATAAATCACCGTCGCCGAAAACACTTTCGCGCAAGGAACACGATGGAAAATAATTACAGAAGGTGTCACGAACGACGTTCATCCGAATGAGATCGACAGATCGGAAGATCGAGGCGTGAAATTAGCACTCGCCCAATCAAGCGCGATGAAACGCATGAAGAATCGACCTGCGGGCGCGACTGCGTCTCACATTTATCGAGAAATAAATTTAATATTTACTCAGGATATGAAGAATACAGTAAAAGACTAACGTTGCTAAATTCAAGCGCGAAGAGGAAATAGAGATCGTAGGGGATTTCACGCCAATGTCGAATCGCGATTTCTGCGAAAGGAAGCTATGTGAGTTTCATCATATTTTCTCCCTTCCTAAAACGATCAATTCCTAATCATTTCCCATATGTTAACTACCGGAATCTTGAAAAACTTGATAAAAATATTTGAGACACAAAGAAATGTCTTACAATGTATTGCTATTGTGTTAATAAAGATTCGCATGAAGTCTTTTCAATTTATAATAGCTAATCTATAATAGCTAATTCTCCAATATTCTAGTTAAATAACACGTTTTTATAACGTGAACCAAATAAGTTTTCAAATGGTTTTAAATCATTTTTGCTTATTTAATATAAAAATATCAATAAAAACTAATAATAATAAAAAATAACGCATGCAATTTTTTTTATTAAAATACTCTGTTATTTCAATGTATTTACCAGAACGTCATTTTTAATAAAAATATTCGCTTTATCTTCTTTTACCACGTTTAGTTTTTTTCCTTTTCTTTCAAGCATGTGAGAATTACGTAACAACGTAAGGTATACATTGCAGCACATATGAGAAACTCAATCTTTATTCTGATTTTCAACTTGACAATCAAAATATAGCTAGCTACCGGCTTTCTTCAAAGTTCTTACAAGCGATCTACCTTGCGATCTTATAATGAAACAGCTATACACATAACAAAATTTATTTAGTGTATATTTATACAAAATATACAAAAAAAATTTATCATATTTAGATAAAAAATAAATCTTTTTCAAGATTACACAAAGATGAAGTGTTACAACTTTTTGAATATCTACAGAATGAAAATTAAAAAAGTATAAAACGTAGACGCTTTTTAAAAGTAAATTTTTACTATGTTAACAAAATCAACTGTTGATCAGTAATATCAAATACATTTTGCTTCAATATCTTATATTAGAAGAATCTAAAACACTTTTACAATTCCATTCGCTGGATTCCCACACAAATCTAGTTATTCCTAGTTTTTAGATTTGGTTTCTTTCTCTAGTAAGCTCACGATTTAATCGAATAATTTCGCAATTTATTACATTTCAAATAGCGTATTATATTATTTTCATGCAAGAAATACTGTAGCATCCATTCGATTCGTCGGCAAACGAAGTAGTGTGAGATCATGTCGACGCGTGAAATCCATCGATCGAGCGCATCTGCGATTTCCGTCGGGAGGTTCGTCAAAAACGTAAAACTGGCATTCACCAAGTTGTAGAAAAAGGATGCAAACAACGGAGGATTCGTACTGCGAAAACGCGGTCTACGACAGTAGAACGAAGGGGAGAACAAGAGAGAAGGAGGCGAAGATGAGGCGAAGGACCAATCGTACAGTTAAATTGTTATGACATAATTAGGGGCGATCCGAGTGGCATTGGTAGTGGTAATACTCTCGCTCGAAGTGATCATGCCCAGACTAGTGGTGGAATGAAGAGTGAAAAAGGCAGCGAGGGAAAAAAGAAAGAGACTCGGCCTCGACGCAAACTGCGATGAGAACAGAAACTGCCGCCGCAAACCATTCATTCTTCGACTCGGTCCGCGCTGCCATTTGACCAGTTCATTCAGGGATTTAAGGCTTTTCCTAGAGCTCACCCCTCGTGGCTTTGTCTCGTTTCGCCTCCGCTTTTTTTTTCAACTTTTCGCATTCCCTTGTTTCTCCGCCTCCTTTCCTCTCTTCTTCAATTCCACACCCCGGTGCAGCGCAGTGCTGTTGCTCACGGTGTACTTATGCTATCCAGCGCAATTTTCTGCGCCGCTGACGAGTCGTGCAGAGATCGGCCTACGAACGCCTCGAACATCCCCGCGCATCGCGTTTTACCATCTCGCGGCGTCTTCTCGGAACGGGATACTTTCTAGCCTGATGCTCTTCTCGCCCGCTCGGGATTCTTGTCGCTTAATCGCGTTAACATAGCACCTTTTAGTTACTCGCGCGAACCAGGTGTATGAATCGATATGGTTAGATATTACTGTTAAATATATATCGATTTCGAATTTTACCTATTTTTAAGCCATTTGCAATTGCAAATCAATAATGTAACGTCCTTTAAATTTAGAAATTTATATATGTATAATATTGTATACTATATATATTATTACCATAGTAGTGTTGCCTCAGTAGCCGAATTATGGGAAAGACATCCTGGATAGTCGAGAAGTTTCGATGTCATGTAAGCAACGACATTCATTGAGGGTCGTATCACAAATACTGATCACGTAATTTTTCTTAAGCCTGTTCTATAGTATAATAGGGTCGCAAGTAATGCCTATTACATACTGATCACAAATATGACAAAAATAATCGACTATAATTGATTAATTTCTTATGGCTTATACCTATTACATATGAACACGATGAGTGATATTCAATCTAATAAGAACTCTGCTATTATAATTAAAAGATATATCTAAAATTTACATAGAAATATTTTTATGGACAATTTAAGATCTAGCTTCAATAGTATGTTTGACGCTTTTTTATTTAATTTAAAAACATATTTGAATCTGGCAATCTCTCTTCTTCTTTCTGCAATATTATAGAGTTGTAACATCGTCAAAAATGCAATCATAAAATGCAAGTAAAGTATACATGAATATTACGGAATTGTTTTTATGCAGTACCTATTACATTTTCAATGAAATCGAAAAAACATTGACATTGACATAAAATTTGTTTAACATGTTAATCATCGATAACGTTTTTATAATTAACGGCAGTTTCTATTAGGCCCGCATACTCATTGTGATATTTGTCGTTATCGGTTGCTGCATCGAAAAGTATAATGCGAGCGGACGTTATCGGTTGCGTTAACGAGTTTCTCGCTGGTCATCGTCGAAACAGTCTCACTCTCTTTCTCTCTCTCTCTCTCTCTCTCTCTCTCTCTCTCTCTCCCTCTCCCTCGTTCAGCGTTCCTATCTCGCGTCGTCGCGAAATTAAACACACGTTCTCACACGAGCGAAATGAATTAAGATCGCGGCGCGATACTTGTTCCCTCTTATGCCGCGTCATTGATTTCACCGCGGGACGTTTCTACTTTGCTCTATGCCGCGCATGAAATAGGTTTACGTCCCCAGCACAATGGCCAACGTGGAACAATCGGTCGTCGCTACACATCGAATCATACGTGCACGACAGGCACGAGAGCAGACAACGGACGCGCACCGCCGCGTGATTTCTCGATTTAATCGATCGTACCTATGGTCTCTTTTTTTCTTTTCCTCTCCGCTCTCTTACGAACCCATCGTCGTCGAGTCGTCTTTGAAACTATCAACGTTACACCTCTACGCCTTGTTGCCACTCGTTAGCATCGGACATTGTTCAACGAGACTCAAGCTGATTAGAACTATGTTGGAACTGAGATTTGCTTTCGATTAAGTTACGCACAAAAAACCATGCTAAGTAATTTATTCGCGTTGAACATATATCGATTATTACCGAGATCGGATATCTATCAGTATTCATATATAATGTTTCCTTACTTTATGATAATTCTTTTTAATAGAATCAATCTCAAATGTCTTGATTAATTAACTATTTTGCTTTATCTAATTTCTTAATTTTTTATGAATTGATATTGATATTTCTCATCAATTTTGTATCATTTTACTACAGCTAAAACTGTCGTAGTATAAATATATAATGTGTTATTTCTTCAAAATATCTCTTAATATATATTTAATTATTTCCTACCTTAAGTTTTATTATAAATATATATGTATATGTACATATATATATATATATATATATATATATATATATATATATATATATATATATATATATATATATATATATATATATTTTTTTTTTTTTTTTTTTTTT
>Ga0157364_1004813_pt1 | contig 13582 bp, 11 predicted proteins | sample AttsexASBM2_FD_111476 | JGI IMG/M metagenome (GOLD analysis project Ga0157364, IMG submission 111476) | Fungus gardens microbial communities from leaf cutter ant in Ribeirão Preto, State of São Paulo, Brazil - Atta sexdens ASBM2 | ecosystem: Host-associated > Fungi > Mycelium > Unclassified ... | reverse complement strand
TTCCTCCAAGGAGAATGCTGGCACTTGCCGTTGCATCTTCTCAACTTCCTGATCGACAAACTGCTGCAGATCTTGATTCTCGTTAAGGCGACCGTGGTTGATAATAATTTGATAGGCGTTGTTCGTCTGATCGATAAAATGAAGTTGGTGCACACTTCGGTTCTCGAGGGGCATCGGGGTAAGAAAGTAGCCGTCGGCGAAAGGGTATTTAAAACGTTGACCATCCATAGTTAATTTTCCTTAGAGTAAACAATACGGCCCATCTTTCTCAGACCAGGGCCATTCAATGATAATTCCCCACCCCTCTTTTACCGACCATGAGGCAATACGTAGCAAAACGGGGGGACGATTGGGTGTCGACCAGCATGTCACCTCGATTTTACCTGCTAGCGCAGTGAGTTGTGATGGTGAATAGTGGTATTGCGCAAGACGCGGCGTGTTATGACCGTAACAATGAATATACAGTTCATCGGGTAATGCTTCTCCGATGAGGGGATAAACTTCTATTGACTTAATGTGGTGAATACGGTGGGCATCACACCATGCTGTCTCGCTAGCTGGCGCAGGAAAGTAGCTTAGCGAGTGCGGCGGTGAACAATCAGCGTAGCAACTGGTTAGCTGAAAATTCAGCCCACACTGATGCTCGAATTGTTGGCGTGTCCGCAAAGGTCCAAGGGGGCGGGCCTCTTTTTTACGCTGATAGTCGGTAGGCAGGCCCAGCAATGCCTTTATGTGCTGTTGTGAGTGAAGTTCCCGCTGTATCCAAGCGAGAGGCACTTCGCCAGCCTCCTGTGCGCTGAGGTTATGATCGTGCCAAATTTTCGGTGACTTTTCACGGGTATAGTGATGCCAAAGAAAGGGGGTTGGCAGGTGGTAAATATCATAACCCCAAGTGAATGCACGCAGGGACAGCGTAATTTCTTCCCCTTCAAAAAAAATAGTGGGATCGTTACCGACTTCAGTGACAAAAGTCCCTTGAGTGAAAATAAAACCTGCCGCCACAAAGCTCCCCCTTTCTGGGGGGAAACGGCTGCAGCAGCGACTGGTTAAAGTCGGCAGTCCTTCAGCGGTAAAGGCGTTGAAACTGATACGAGTAGCCTGTTCAGCATAGATTATCCTGCCCTGTTCGCTGTAGTGGTAGCTTGGCGGATAACTGCTGAGTAGCGGTTTCCGACTCTCTTGGCGCAGTGCTGTGAGGGCATCTATCAGGCGGCTATCCCAGCGCTCGCTGAACAGACAATGCGCATCGATCTGTAAAAACCACTGCTCTTGCTGATAGCACCGATCACAAAGCGCGCGGGCAAAACCAACACCTTGTGCTTGCTGATAGGGGAGTGCAATCAGCTCAACCTGCGCCGCGCTTCCCTTCAATTCGTAAACTGGAAACCCATTAATCGTGGAGACGGCTATCGGCGTCCATCCTGCGGCGACCAGGTGATTGAGGTCGTTATCGTCCTGCCAACAGATTGCGATATGTAATCGACTAGCATCCTCGGCTTGCGTGATAGCGCTCTCGACAGTCTGCCACAGCTCTGGATCGCGATAACTGGCGATATTGATAAAGATACGGTTTTCCATAGATGATCTACTCAATGGTAAATTGGATCTCAGCATAGGCGGTGAAAGGCCCTGCTGCGGGAGGGCTTTTTACACCGGGCTTTAACACTGCTCGCCAAGTGAATTCCGCATCGCTATTAGACGTAATATTATTTAAGGCTTCGCTATCCGTTCCATCTACGCGGAGAAGATTTTGTTTACTGTCATAAATGACGATACGCAGTCGATCATCTTGACCGGCGGAATCTTTCACTTTGATAGATTGATGATCGTTACTCATCGTCTGAGTAGAGATTGCGGCACGAGTAGAGAAATGTTGATAATCGCTGGAGCAGCGTATCTTGAATGTTAAATCACGATAGATCCCTTGAGCTAAGCTGCTTGAGTTCACTCGGTCAAAGTCGATGACTTTACTGGAGTCTAGCGTACAGCTAGGGATGCTCTTAAGCGTTAAGGCCCCTAGGTTTAAGCGCATCGAATAACTACTGGGTGTTGGCGTAAAGAGATAATTATAGGCGACAAAACCTATGGGGAGGAGTTGATTTCCAGAAGTGGACGAGAGGGCAAGCGCATCGCTAACTTTGTAAAATTCCAATCGATAGGCTGATCCAGGTATGTAATCGAAGGTTCCCTTCAAAATACCATTCGGGAAGACCATAAATTGTGTTTTAGGGTAACCACCATAACCATCACGACCATTGGTCCATAATATTTTGACGCCTATTCCAGGGATATCGGTAGCGTAGATTTGATTGGCGATTTCGCGGTTTGCTAAATAGGTAAGCTGTCGACCATATTCCGTCCCTCGGACGCAATCGTCATAACCAATACGCGCGGTAATCGGCAAGCTATCGAGACGAGCAAAAGGCTTCTCTAAACTCACTGGCGCATCGGCATCAATGGTAATGAGTTGAGAGTTAATAAACAGGGTGGTAGGGGTGCCACGCGCTAAAAAGCAGGCAGCATGGCTTTGGCTTGTCAGGGTGATAAGCAGTAATACTCCATATAACCATTTCATTTTATACTTCCTTTTCAAGAGTAAGCAGAGTGAGAAGCTCGCGGGGAAAGCGTTGACTTATCTGCTGGCAATCTAGGCCAATACTGTGTTCAGCAAATGATAAAAGCAGACTTAATGGACTACTCGGTTCGTAATAGGCAAAGTTTTCGCGAATTTCACGTAGCTTTTCTCGCGCTTCGCGACGATATGCCAACCTATCTCCTCCTGTAGGTGTAGAGACGACGGGAACATGAGGGATAGGGGCGACATCATTATCAGCCGCAAGGGCTTGCTGCTGTCGCTGGTGGTAGCGGCATAAGGGAGCGAGGAGCGCAGAAAGGTGGGGGAATTCGAGCGACTCAGTGCCCAAAATAGAAGAAGGTAATTGCGATAATTGAACGAGTTGCTGCTGTAGCTGGGTACAAGACTCGAAAAATCGAGTATGTAAAGCATAGCGCTGCTGGAGTTGCGCTCTTTCCGCTAAGGAGAGAGTTTTTTCCCGCATAATCCACTGTTCGATCTCTGCGAGAGTATATGATTCTGTCTCGGAATTATCGAAAGGATAATTACGTAATTCAGCGACGCAGCCTTCACTATCATCTAGCCCCGCCAATGCGTTGTAACGAAATTCTGGGACATATTCGCCTTCATCATGACAGTGTGGGTGTAGCGCCTCAGGCCAACGTTCGAGTTGAGCGATTAATAACGCGACGCCATCGACCAGTGCGACAATCCCCTCTTGCGCTAAATGGGCGCGAATTAGCAAAATCAGTAGCCGAATATCCTTCGTTTGCTGGCATAAGTCGTGAAGCTTAGGCAGAAGCGACGGCCATTTAATCGTGGCAGCGGGTTGGATAAACGTCCCGTATTCAATCGTCAAAGGGGGGGAGACTTCTAACTGCAAGGCCAAAAAATCAGGGTGGTAATCAATAGCCTTTCCGCAGGGGGATAGCTCATTGATAGGTTCCCATAGCCATGGGTACTGCGTATAAATAGAGGGTAAAGATGACATATTCTCTTCCTTGAGCCAATGCCTTGTGTACAGTGTCAGACACTACTAACACAAGCGGTATAAATCATTCCTTGCTGCGGCATTTCCCCCGCATCATTCTCAAGCCAAGTATCAAAGCCTAACTGTTGCCCGCCAGAGAGCGTGGTCGGGAATGAGGACGCCGCCGCCAGGGTAAGTTGAATATCAAAATAATAATGACCTCCGGTAAGCCGTTGAATGACCCTTGAGATAGACGCTAAAGCGTCGTTATCGGGATGAAGACTGCGGTATTGCTGATAGCTTAAGGGGCCACACCAGACCTTGAATCGGTAACCTGCCTGATAACTAGCTTCCCCTAACATCGCATTGAAGCCTAATCGGTATGAGTGCGCTAATTGACATTGCTCTTCCAAGGGAAGACTTATCCAACCCGATTGAAACTCGGCTATCTGGAAAGGAAGATGAAACAACGCATTAAGCGTCAAGATAAGGTCACGTGGCGCACAGTTTTTTCGAGCAAGTTGAAAGCCTGCAGAGAGCAGCGGGTGCTTGGTCTGTGGCGTAGTGGGTAAAGGCAGCCCAGATAAACAGCGTAGATAATAGGAGAATCGATCACTTTCGGGGCGGTCTAGGGAGGCGGTATCTTGCGCGGCGTACCATGCGCGGAAAAATATCGCCATACTGCGGTGGTGGAAGAGATCAATAAAATCAATCAGCGCACTATCTTGTTGTTGTAAGCGGGTTAACGCGAGTTCTGATAAATGTAATGGCAGCGGCCCCTGTGGTCCCCAAACGCCTAAACTAAAAAGCTTGATCGCTAACTGCTCAGCTCGCCATGTGATTGAGGCGATCTCACTGGCGGGAAAAGCCAGACTAACGGCTTGGCTTAAGCGGAAGTTCTCATCTTTCCAACGTAGTGCATTACCTGGGAGGGGCAGTTGCGGGGCTGCTGCCGAGAGTTGGCGTAACGTTGCCAAAAAATTCGCCGTCCAAGGGGAGTCGAGTGGCAAGTTTTTTAAGGCATCTGGGCACGAGTTTCCGAGATGAGAACCGCTCATAGTAGCCCCCGCTGGCCGATTATTGCAGGCCAATAATGAAGGCTACCGCGTTGTAATGACACCAGCTCCATCTCGATGAAGCTATTAATAGCAGTATGGGTGGAGAGAAATAGCGCGATGACGTGGCCAAAGAGCAGTGGGCTGTGGTTGGAGAAGTGACTCTCGTCGACGGTGAGCTGACATTTTACCCCGCGACCATTGAGGAGTAAGTCATCGTTAGCAATTCGCCTCACTACTGGTCGGCAGGTAAAGCTCACTACACTGCGGATGATGGCTTCAGAGAAATGATCCCCAGGGTGTAGAAATAGTTTTAATCTCTCGCGTAACTGAACAGCTCCCTCGCTGAGGTCAGCGCTATCAAGAGGCTGATAGGCGCATTGTAAGAGATTAATCAATTTCCACGCGGAGTCAGCATAAGCCAGCGAATCGTAGCGACAGCTAATGGCACTAACAAAAGTGCCCCCCTCGGCAGGAATACGTTCTTCCAGTTGGAGGTCAATCCCCGCATCGTCAGGTTTAGGAAGCTCACGCGGTAGGAGTCGATTGGAGACTAAAGCCTCAATATGCAAACTGGCTAAATACGGCGAGTGAGGGGGTTGAGTTTGATCGACAAGTGTTAGCCAGACATCGCTTTCCGTCGCGTGTCGCTCGGTGAAATCGCCGATAAGCTGAGGGGTACGTTCGACAGAAAAATACCGCCCTTCGTGATTATCTGCGACCTCTGGGCCCTGATAGAGCGGGTAAAAGGTCGCTAGCGCTTCCCCCTCTCGGCTAAAACCACTGACCTCATTGACTAAGCAGAGTTCGTAATCCGCGGGGCGGCTGCGGTCGACAATAATAGGGTGTTTGAGTGCACCGGACGTCACACTGACGCGATCCACCTTACCGGGAAACAGATTGGTTACCGGCACACAATGTAGGCTAAAACGATCGGCGTTAACCATCGGAGCAAGTTCAGCGGGAAAGTCATCAAGTAATACACTTATTTCAAGCTGGTTATCGTGGCAATGCTGAAACGCTGGGGCCAGATGGGTGATCGAGAAAAAATAGAATTGAGAGCGAAAATCAAAAAAATCTTTTAGATAGCGATAACCCTGATGGCTTTGCCAGAAAGGCTGATGATGGGGATAGCCAGTAGGCTGTCTGCTAATCACTGGCCCCGTCTCTTGGCTAGAAAACAGAGCGCAGTGCGAGGCGGATCTTACGGCAATGCCAGCATAATGGCAGGCTAATAGTTCGAAGAGACGAGACGAAACATGTTCGTCTCCGCTTAGGTATAAAGGGAGTTCGTCGCAATCCACCAATTGAGAAAATAGCAGCCCTGGCGTCAGTGTTAAAGTTAAGGTGATCGCCGCCTGTGCAAACAGGGATGTATCGGATTTATCAATAGTGGTCATAAGCTCTGGAGTGAGAGGGGTCAGCACGGCCTGCTGCAAGGCCATTGGCCAAAGCTTAAGGGGACGGCAGGTTCTAAATTCACAGCGCGTCTTCTCTTGGCCTACGGGCTGGCTTAGAAGGGGGGTATTGATTTCCACGGTATAACCGGCGGTCAGCTCACCTCGTGTTGTTGACGGATGTATCGCGACGACGGCTTTAGCAGGCGTGGGCATCGTAAACTCGGGTGAGAGGCTATTCAGTAAGCGTTGGGTGAAAGGTTCAAACTCAGCATCGATTTTCAGTTGTGTTCGCGCATTGAGAAAACAGAAAGCATCGATAAGCCGCTCTATCCAAGGATCGGCAATGGCGGTACTGTGGAGATTAAGGCGCTTCGCTATTTTAGGGTGTTTTAAGGCAAAATCCCCGGCGATATCTCGCATAAAGAGGAGTTCCCGTCGATAGTAATTAAGAAACCGCTGGTCCATGTGAAGTTACTCCTAATATATAATAAATAGCGATTTTTTATTTAAACCCTAAAAAGCTAATTAAATGGCACACGTTAATCAATAGGTTAATGAGTTTTTTGGGTTAATTAGGAATTTGAATCGAGCCTTTTTCTTAAATTATTATTTTTATATGATAAGTTCTTTATCTTCTGATGGGATTGAATAATATCTTATATCTGTACTGAGTAAGTTATGTTGATATTAACGGATCAATATCTACAACTTTCTCGGTGCAGGGTAATTCGCTGATTGTTAATGTTTGATATTTAATGAGCGAACTTTCTAAACACGGTCAGACTTATTATAAAAGGAGTACTTCTCACCCTTATTAAGAGAAGTACAATGAATACGTTATTCAAAGGAATGCTATACATGTCAAAAGCTAAAGTACTTTTATGCACCGCGCTGTTATTTCCCCTCCCATATCTTGCTAATGCAGCAGATCCCGCAAAACTCACTGACCAGCAAGGTCTTATCACGTTTACCGGTTCGTTAACCGGCGAAACCTGTGAAATCGTTGGGGATAGAAACTTTAGTGTTATCCTTCCTAAGCTTTCAATTAATTCGCTAAAAGATGCTGGAGCGGAAGCGGGATCCAAGGATTTTAAAATCTCAGTAAGAAACTGTTCGAGTAGCCTGAAAAATATAGCGGTACATTTCGAAGCGGTCGGTGGCAGTGATAAAGATACGGTAACCGGTAACTTAAAAAATACCTTAGTCGATGCCAATACGGCGGCGTCGAATGTGCAAGTTCGGCTCTATAAGGATCAAGAACAAGTTCGCTTAGGCGACATGTCTAAACCGGTTGCATTGGTTAATAGTGCGGCGGATATGAGTTTTGCCGGAGGCTACTATTCGACGGGGCAAGCCACGGCGGGTTTGATCGAGGCGAAAGCAGTCTACACGATTGCCTATCCATAACGTTAATACTCAACTGCCACGACCGATTGTCGTGGCAGTATTATTTATATAAAAATCGCGATGCGACAACTAATAGGGGTCATAGTGAAACGTCTGACACTTATTTTTATTACCCTAAGTGTATTATGGAACAACAGTTACGCAGGGGTCACCCTGACCGGAACACGTATCGTGTTTACTGAAGGGCAAAAAGAAAAAATTGTTCGTACGTCCAATAAAGCTGAAGTTCCTGCCTTGGTCCAAGTATGGATTGATGAGGGGCAACCTGCTGTTGAGGGGACTGACCATGAAACACCCTTTATGGCGATTCCGCCGCTATTTCGCATGGAACCTGGCAAAGGGCAAAGTGTAAGGGTTCGCTATCTTGGGCAGCCCCTACCAAAAGATCGAGAATCTCTCTTTTGGTTTAATTTACTCGAAGTGCCGCCGAACAGTGCTGAAGAGAACCAAAGTGAACGTCTCTCACTTGCTTTCAAAACACGCATAAAACTCTTTTATCGGCCTGCAGCCTTAACGGAAACGAGCGCTGAACAGGGAGCGAAAATACGCTGGCAACTCGTAGGAAATAATGAATTAAAGGTTACTAACCCGACGCCTTATTATCTCTCTTTCTATTCCGTGGAATTGGTTGCTGGCAACCGTAGGCAACAAATTTCGCTATCGATGATTAACCCCTTCTCTGAAGAAAGAATCATGGTGCCTGTAGTCTTACGTAATAAGCGTTTGAGCGAAATTAACTTCGAATTAATTAATGATTACGGCAATGGAAGTCAATATCAAGGTCAATACCATGACGGTAAAGGATTTATCGTCACTAAAAAATAATCATTATTGATTACTATATTATTCAGGATGATGCATAGCCATGGATGAGCTAAAGCAGTCTACTGGAGCTAAAAAATTCGTAGGGATTAATAGAAGCGATACTACCACACGTTTTTATTTACGAATAATGGCTCTCACTTGCCCTATCGTCGCCGGCTTTACGCTATCACCGATGGGGTGGGCCATTGAACAGGCTTTATCGCCGGCAGCGTTATCGTTAGAACCGGCTAAAGGTATATCTTTTGATGCGCACTTTCTTCACGGCCAGAAAGTTGATTTAACGGCCTTTACGCAGGGGAACCCTATCGCAGCCGGTGAACACCAGGTACTTGTCGTCGTCAATAATCAGCCACGTGGGCGATTTCTCACCACTTTTCAGCCTCCCCAGGCGGAACCACAAGGCAATGCCCAACCCTGCTTTACTTTTGCGATGTTGCAGCAGTTCGGGATCAAGGCTGATTTAGCGTCAAAGTACAACGCCTCAATGAAAGGTTGTCAATCCCTTGGACAATGGATTCCGCAGAGCCATACGCATTACGATGGCAGTGATTTTATTCTGCAACTCAGCGTGGCGCAGAGATACTTTCGCCCTCAACTACCGGGTGATATTGCCCCTGAGCGCTGGGAGCAAGGAAGTAATGTTGCTTTCGTTGACTACAACCTAGATGGATACAGTCAACGAGTGACATCCTCTTCTAACTCCCGTGCGAGTCAGCAGAAAACGCTGAGCTTAAGTTCGATGCTCGGCATCAATCTCGAAGGTTGGCGTCTGCGTTATCGACAAATCACTCGAAAATTAACGAATACCTCATGGCGCTACCACGGCCAATCTGCTTATGCGGAACACGATCTCACGGGGATCAGAAGTCAAGGCCGAGTGGGAGAAACCTGGTCTTCTGGCGAAATCTTCGATAGCGTTACGTTTCGCGGTGCCCAGCTGCGTTCCGATCACCGTATGCTGTCATCAGCATTACGTACCTATACGCCGCACTTTTCCGGGATTGCGGAAACCAATGCGACGGTGACGCTTTGGCAGCAAGGGCAGTTGGTGCAGCAAGCCACTGTTCCCGCTGGACCGTTCGATATCGACTCGCCCAGTGTTGGAGGGTATGGTGGCGACTATACCATGGTGATTAATGAGGCGGATGGGCGTAAAAGAGTCTTTATCATTCCTAATTCCGCACCGCCTCTCATCCTTAATAAATCAGTCATTAAATATGAAGTCGATGCAGGTAAAATTACTCAGACAAACACACTGCATTCTCCATATTTTGTTCAGGCAAACCTTTTCTATGGTTTAACAGAGAATTATACCCTTTTTAGTGGTACCCAGATCGCCAAAGGGTACCAGGGAATTGCGTTAGGCAATGCAATCAATACCCCTTTCGGCGGACTCGCCCTGACCGGCAATCTGTCACTACAGAAAGGTTCGACGCGATCTCCAAAATATCGTGGCAGTAAAATGAATCTTTCTTACAGCAAATATCTGCGTGATACCCAAACCAGCATCAATGCCTCAGTAGACAAAACTTTTTCGGGGAGGTATCGCACACTCAACCAGAGTCGCCAAGAGCCGAGCGCGTTAGATTTCGGCAATTATCCAGCGGTAACGCAACGGTTATCGCTTTCGATAGGCCAACCCATCACCGACAGTGTGAGCGTCAATCTCACTGCTTCAAGGTATGCCTATGAAAACCGTAATGCGACGCATCATTACAGTTTGTCTATGACAAAACAATTTCGCTCATTTAGCGTCGGGACGGTCTTATCGCGTAGCCAAACTTACCAAGGTAAAAAGGATAATACGCTGATGCTATCGCTTAATATTCCGCTTGGTAAAGGATATGGCCAGCACACGCTTTTTGATTCTCTCTACAGCACTTACACGCACGATAATGATGGCACGACAACGTTACAACATAATGTGAATGGCCACTATGGCGATGAAAACGCATTGGTGTACGGAATAGGCTTGAATAGCGAGAAAGTGAAGCCGCAAAAAATGAATACGGCTGTACAGGCGAATGTCGCCTATAACAGCCCTCGCGGCCAATACAGTAGCTCTTTCAGCCGCAGTCGTGGGCATCAGCAATATTCATTGTCTGCTAATGGTAGCCTTGTCGCCCACTCCGCAGGGGTTATCGCGGGGAGGCAGCTCGGTAACAATCCGTTTGCCATCATTTATGCAAAAGGGGCACAGGGCGCGAAAATTATGAATGGCCACGGCGCAAGGATTAATCGCGATGGTTACGCCATTCTTCCGTCACTTACCCCTTACCAGGAGAATAGAGTTGCGGTCAATCCAGAAGGGTTACCCCTGACGGTATCGATTACAGAAAATGAAGCGACAGTCATTCCTCGAATGGGGGCGGCGTTAAAGGTCGAAATGAAAACGCAAACCGGTACTCCGGTTTTGTTAAAGATGAGAAACCGGCAGCAGAAGCTGTTTGCCATGATGAGTCAGGTCTTTACGGAACACTCTCCGCATTTAGCTTTAGTCTCGCAAGCAGGAAGAGCGTTCATTCAAGGCTGGGATCCCGAACGTGAAGCGCTCTTTGTACGCGATAGCGTCACGCAAGAAAGTTGTCAGATCCTTGTCGACCAAGACTTAATCGAACAAATGAAGAAAATAGATAACGAAGTTATTTACAAGGAGGTGAGTTGCCAATGAAGGGAATCACAGTAAGGGGACGATATTGTGCAGGATTCTTTTTACTCGTCAATCTTTCGTCATCGATTGCCGCGACGACTAACTGTCGTGATAACTGTCATATCGAGGTGCTCTTTAAAGGGGAATATCTCGCAGAAACCTGTCGGTTGACGATTAATCAGTCTACCGCTCAGGAAACGGTTATTTTGCCCGAGTTATCGACCGCTCAATTTACTACCCAAGAAAACGAATTAGGGGTAAAGCCTTTCACGGTACAGCTGACAGAGTGTCCTGAAAAGCAGTCAGTATTATTATCGATATACGCCGAGAATAATTTTTATGATGCGTTGACCGGAAATTTAAAAAATAGCCTCGGCGCAGGGATGAGCGAAAATATTCAAGTCAGAATTCGTAAAGAAAATGGCGAACAATTGAAAGTAAACCAAACCAATACTGGTCAGGCTTACCTGTACGCCAGCGGTAAAAATATCGAATCTCACCAATTTACCGCCAGTTATTATTCAATGGGGCTACAGCCGACACCAGGAAAATTAATGGTCAGGGCTACCCTCAATATTAATTATCAGTAAAAGTAACGTGGTATGAGGATTATTTAACAGGGAGAGTTAGGAATGAGTGTTAAGGATTCACAAAAGTTTATCGCGAGAAATCGCGCTCCACGCGTGCAGATTGAATACGATGTCGAAATTTATGGTGACGACAAAAAAGTGAACCTCCCCTTTGTGATGGGAGTAATGTCTGACTTATCTGGAAAGTCGCAGGCTAGCCAACATCCTTTAAAGGAGAGGAAGTTTCTCTCGATTGATGTAGATAACTTTGACGACCGGATGAAGGCCTTGCAGCCAAGGCTATTGTTTAATGTGGAGAATACGTTGAGCGGTGAAGGGCAACTATTAGTGGATTTAACACTGGAAAGTTTGTCTGATTTTTCACCCGAAAATATCGCTAAAAAAGTTGCGCCTCTGGCACAATTATTAGAGGCCAGAACACAATTAGCCAACCTGCAGACCTACATGGACGGGAAAAGCGATGCAGAAAGTTTGGTGATGCAGTTTCTCAATGATCCTCACTTACTGACGGCGCTCGCTGCCTTGCCTGCGGCTGACGGCAAGCAGACTACCTCAACGCTGGTCGAGGAGTAAGGAATGAAACACACCATCGCTCCTCTCTCAGGGCAAGCCCAACAGGTATCGGCGCAATTGCCAGCACTATTACAAAAAGCCTTCCGTCCGCAAACCGATATTGCTCAACAAGCTGTGGAGTCTGCAGTCAAAACCCTCGCGCAGCAAGCCTTACAGAGCGCGATTATTCTTTCTGAGGATGCATATAAAAATATCGCCGCACTGATTGAAATGATCGATCGGAAAATATCGGATCAGATTAACGGCATTTTGCATCATCCTGAATTCCAACAACTCGAGAGTGCTTGGCGTGGCCTACACTATTTGGTCACCCACACCGAAACCGATGAGCAGCTTAAATTACGGGTACTGGATATTTCTCGCGATGAGCTAAGACGTAACTTGAAACGTTATAAAGGCGCCAATTGGGATCAAAGCCCGATATTTCGCATGATTTATGAAGAGGAATACGGACAACTAGGGGGAGAACCTTACGGCTGCTTGGTGGGAGATTACTACTTCGATCACTCGCCAGAGGAGGTCGACCTGCTTACGTCATTAGCAAAAATAGCCTCCTCAGCACACGTACCGTTCATTGCGGGGGCTGCGCCCTCGGTCATGCAAATGCAAAGCTGGCAGGAACTGGCGAACCCTCGCGATTTAACGAAAATTTTTACCCAGAATCTCGAATATATATCGTGGAATGCCTTACGACAGTCAGAAGATGCCCGCTATATCGGCTTGGCGATGCCACGATTTTTGGCGCGGCTCCCTTATGGTACTCGCACCAATCCCGTCGAGGCGTTTGCGTTCGAAGAGAATACGGCGGGGGCTGATCATAGCCACTATATCTGGGCAAATGCGGCCTACGCCATGGCGGTAAATATTAACCGCTCATTTAAACAGTATGGTTGGTGCACGATGATCCGGGGAGTAGAAAGTGGCGGAGTGGTTGAAGGCCTACCGTGCCATAGTTTTCCGACCGATGATGGCGGGATCGATCTTAAGTGCCCGACTGAAATTGCTATTTCAGATCGACGAGAAGCCGAATTAGCAAAAAATGGTTTTATTCCGCTGGTGCACCGTAAAAATACTGATTATGCCGCCTTTATTGGCGCCCAATCGTTACAAAAACCCGCGGAGTATTACGATGACGATGCCACGGCAAATGCAACCCTATCGGCGCGGCTGCCTTACCTTTTCGCCTGCTCGCGCTTCGCGCATTACTTGAAATGTATTGTACGCGATAAAGTAGGTAGCTTTAAATCTCGAGAAGAGATGGAGAAATGGCTAAATGATTGGGTAATGAATTATGTCGATGGTGATCCCACTAATTCTTCTCAACAAACAAAAGCGAAGCGACCTTTGGCCGCCGCCGAAGTTATCGTCAGCGATATTGATGGTAATCCGGGTTTTTACCAAGCGAAATTCTACTTGCGTCCGCATTTTCAATTGGAAGGCTTAACGGTCTCGCTACGTATGGTGGCTAAGCTGCCTTCGGTCAAAGAGAGCCTTTAATTCTCTACAACAACCCATAACAAGGAGCGTATATGTCTCA
>Ga0157364_1004812_pt1 | contig 13584 bp, 12 predicted proteins | sample AttsexASBM2_FD_111476 | JGI IMG/M metagenome (GOLD analysis project Ga0157364, IMG submission 111476) | Fungus gardens microbial communities from leaf cutter ant in Ribeirão Preto, State of São Paulo, Brazil - Atta sexdens ASBM2 | ecosystem: Host-associated > Fungi > Mycelium > Unclassified ... | reverse complement strand
GAGAGAGAGAGAGAGAGAGAGAGAGAGAGAGAGAGATAGACAGGCACACATACAGACACGTGCAGACAATTGTTGTATATCCTTGTACAGAAAGCTTCATTTTTTTCTTTCGTATATTTTTAGCAAATCGATCATGTTGAGCGCGCGTGATGGGGCATGGGGCCGCTTTACGCATATTTGCGAATATATAATTGATTTTATCGAGATACACACATGTCTCTTGTAGTAGCTGTAAGTACGTTTAGAATTAAGTATACGTGTATCTTAACGCAGACTTGAATTTCCGGCGACTCTCTACGTCTTTTTTAGCGTACGATGTACTTTTTTCGATATTACACGGCGGTGTTACAAGCCATGAGCCACCATGTGATTGAGCCTTAATTACGTAGCCGATAAACGATGCGACGAATCGAATCGGGAGAAACTGTGTGCGAGAGAGAAAGAGAGTGCATGTGTATGTAGCTCGCAGCTTCTCTATTAGATCGTTGCATATGAGATGTCACCTGAAAAAGTGAACCTCTTTTTAATAATCAGAATCGTATATGTTTACAATTCTTATACGCGAGCATAATACAATACAATCATAATTATTGCTTTTTCAAACTGTGGAAAAATTGAGAAATTTATCATATTTTTCTATTTTAAAGATATTTCAATCGGACATTAATAATATTGATTATTAATGTGTTACTATTATCTTTAATTCTATCATTATTTTATTATAATTATATGATTTCTATATTGGTTTTTGATAAATTAAGAATTAATTATAAGAATAATTTAGAAATGGTTTATTGTAGAGTACATACTTAGAACGAATCGTGTGAAAAATAATGATCAAGTGTATACAAAATTTAACGTCCGGAATATAAAACTGGAAATATATATATATATTTTTTTATATCTTTTTATCTTTAAGTTTCCTGTATTTTCGATCACGCTTTTATTGATCGTTTTTAATAATTATTAAGGAATATTGAATTGAGTTTTCTCAATTCTCCTACAATTTATATGCATCTTGTTCAGAAATTAAAAATGCATTGATGTATATATAAAATCGACATTTCATGTGCAGGGACCTAATATTAAATCAAAATTAGTAGCATGATATTCTTGTGGAGCAGCAGTATCGCCGCGCCAAGTTCTAATGCTTGTTTATCAAAAACGACGAACTATTGTACTCACGAAAACGAAATTCCATTTTTTATCGTAGATATTCGTGCTGTTTCGAGGCTGCCGGCGGCCTGCAACCAACAAAATTTCTTGTCCGATAAATTCGACCGCAACTCCACGTCCGTTCTAAAGTTTATTTATTAACTTTAAATTTGATAATACCAACAGAATCATGTTTATTTCTTTGTTTTTTTTTAAGGCTACAGTCGCAGGAGCGTTAAAATAAAATAACGGATGATATGACGAATAACTAATGTTCGTTGTAGTATAATATCGAAATTGACGCGCGATTCTTGTGCGATCGTAGTCTTATAGCGAATTCGGCAGATCACACTAGTGCGCACTAAGTGCTTAAATAACTTTTCTAGTGCCACGCATTCAACTTATGCGCACTGTCTCAGTGCGTTAAGATTGTCATATTCGGCAAATAAAAACTGAACCCAGTGTAGTGCTGAATTTATATTCAGACTAACCGAATGAACTGATGAACGAGTTCAAAAATTATTGCACCGACGTGCAAATATTTCTGTGACAGTGCAATTTAGCACTAAAGTGGTTTTGCATTTGCACCATATCGGGACAGCATTAGAGTCAGTGCATGTGCCGAATTCGCTGTTAATGCACCGTAAAAAATTCTGTACTTTCTTCTTCTTTGACCTTTTCTCTCTTTCTCTCTCTCTGTTTTTTTTCTTCTTAGCCTGACACTGAAGTGGTCCCTGCCCCTTGCCATCGCCATTCTCCCTCTCACATTCGTTTTTAACTCACTGGAAAAAAAAATAAAAAGTAGTAAAAGGGTAATACGTTCAAATCTCTCGTCTCGAGACTCATGTGAATGATATAATAACCGCCGTTTCCTTCGTTAAATCATATTCCCGGGAGTGATCGAATTAATAGGAGATAAGCTCCCCGCGAAGAAAAGGCGTTTTCTCTGTCTTGTACTGCCTCGAGTCATCTGGTGTACAGCAGGCTGTATTATAATAAATTATTGTGGTTTCTTGTAATATTAACATTCCTAGATCCTATAGCGTGTACAGTGATTCTAATCGTATTCGGGATTAAAGAGGGGATTGAGAGAGAGGAGTCGAGTAATCGATAATAAGTGAAAAGAACGATAAAAAGAAAAATAGAAATAGGATCTCACTAGTTTCTTCTTCTTCGTCGTTGAATGATGCCGAGATGAATATACATGTAAACATGTAAAAATATATATGTTTATATGTACATTTACACTCGTGTGTTTCTATATGAATTTTTAGAGACTTTCTTATGATTGAGATTTGACACACTTGCACCCTGGATATACACATATTTGGCAGTGAATCGAAAAATTTATCACTTTTCTCAAGGACGTTTAAAAATCTCTCTTCGTCTCTCCCCCGCCTCCCGTTCCCTTTCCCTCCCCTCCCCGGAGCACATTGTCTCGACATAAAATGAAGAAAAAAAAATGGAAAAAAGGATGACAAAAGATATGGATTTTAACAATTGATGAGCAAAACGTGCAAAAAAAGGAACCTGTTTTTTAGAGGGAGTTAGAGAACGCGGATAACAAACGACTGTAAAATATCAAATTGTAATATTTTAATACTGATTTGCAGATATGCATAATTTTAACGTATAGCTGGTTATAAAAGAAAACGAAAAAAAAGTGAGCGGATTGTAACTGATACTGAAATTGTGTAAGACGCGGTATCCGTTCCATGGAAAAAACGATCGAATGAATAAAGGGGGGGAAAAAAAGGAAAAAAAGAAAAAAGATGCGAAAAATTTCGAAAAAGGATCATGACATGAAATTCCTGTGTTATATTGCTAGGGGAATTATGATAGTTACACGAGAAGAAATGTTTGTTTTGTATATCTCTTAGGGATAAATAAACTTTTAAAAAAATACGTCTCTCTTTCTCTCTCTCTCTCTCTCTCTCTCTCTCTCTTGACAATGGCTCTTCTCCCTTCTGGACTTGATGACTCCATTTTCCAAAGCTATGCAGTCGAATGAGTTCAATTAAGGAAATACATATATTTTCATTTTTATATCTTGCCGAAATTGAAAGTACATCAGAAATTACAAATTTTCAACATGCCGAGAATTCGAGAACCAGAAAAAAAATTTCTCATATATTTGTATTCAGAGATAATAAAAAATAAATTAATTTTTTGCGACATGTAAATCGGCTTAAATTGAAATTGGACGATACAAATTTGTATCTGATAAATTTTTGTATCTTTGAATATTTAAGCGGATTTCACATAACTAATCATAATATAAATTTTATAATTTTAATATAAATGCAATCAGATCTGCAATATTCATTTTACATTTACCATGGAAAAAAACGATAATCACAGATCTTTTATTGTGAGAAAAAAATTAATGTGGAGATTTGTGAAAGATATCTATACATGCAGAATTTTACATGATGTACCATTATTATTTGAATTATTTGATTAATTCTAATCCAGTCTAAAATAATTATGTATTTTAATATTGCGATACGCGATATTAACTACAATGACTTGGTAATTTTTATTTTATAACTTCACACATTCAGCAAATGCTTTTTTTTCTCCGAAGCATCTTTATACTTTCATATACACACAGCAAAATTATATATAAGAATAAGAAAATTAGCCGTGTTTTACAATTTTCTGTACAATGAAATAAAAGTAGGCGGACGATTCCTTTACGTCCACACAAGATGTAAACAATATTTTATGCGATAAAAGCAAAATGTATACATACATTAGCAATTTTGCGAGCGATTTTCTAATAAAAATTATATAGATATATATTGTACATATATGTGTACTAAAAGGAAAATGCAGTCAATAAATGCAACAGTCCAGTTCGTTGCATTCTCTAGCATTTTCCGCATTTAAAACGAAATGGATATAAATTCAGGTGTCGGAGAAAAGAAGAGCAAAAGATCTGAGTAGAAAGTGCGAACGCGACAAACAGCTCATCGTGTAGATGCGCCTTTAAGGTATATTAGGTTTGTTCGCGTTGCTTGAAATTCCAAAAATGTTTGCATTTAAAGCGAAATAAATATATATTTAAGCATTGAAAAGAAAGAAAACGAAGATGCTTAGTGTAAAAAGTGCAAACTTTTACGCCGCTCGAACCGTCAAATCGTTCGACGACAAAAAGGACGTGATCAAAACTGACGCTTGGTATTCGTCAATTTTGACTACGTAATTCTATTTGCCGCTGAAACGGCCGATTTGAGTGGCTCATGAAAATGCACTTTTAGTGAACGCGTTTCACACCACCTATCGGTACGACATCAAGCTATCGTCGCATCGAACGGCTCACTGGGAGTTCGTTTCGCCGTTCTAGATACACATTATCTTTTTGTTTGTGTGCTTTTTTGACAGTTACAAGGGGCATGTATATTTGAAAATCCGACGCGAGAGATTTAATGGCCGCATGAAGGAGTCGTGAAAGCGGTCGTCCGGCTTGCGCTCGGTGTTGCGCTCTCGTTTCGACGCGCGTTCGTCAGGACGTCGCGCGGTTTGGTCTTCTACTCGTCGATTTCGATGCTGTTACTCTACTATTAGATAAGCACGACGACGAGGGACCGTCCGTCGGATCGCGGTGTTGAAACTCGGCACCGAGACTCGAATTCTTTTTTCAGCTGTTTCACTAGTGACAATACTCGCTGACCGACAGGTATCCTGAAGTCTTTTAACCGTCTCTGACTGTGATTTGAAATATTCTTTCGTCACAGTAACATCACAGTAACACTTTAATATACAAGATCTAGTTATATATGTTTCCTCATATTAAAGTATTGATAATTCATATGTAAATATACAATTTTACAATAAATAAATTTAATACTTCAATTTTAATGCATAATCATTTCTCTAGCGAATAATTAAATGCGCGAGTATTAAATAGAGAGAGAATCGATTTTATGTAATGACTCTTGTCCTCAATTTTGCGAAAGAATTTATAAAAAATCCTCGTTAAATTTGCCATTTGAGATTTTTCATGAAATCTGATTGTTTAATTCAATATTTTTTTATGCATTATAACTGAAGTGTGTGTCAAATTTATTTACTGCAAAATTGTATATTTGCATGTTTATTTTGAATTGTCAATACTTTATTGATATAAGGAAACATATATAAGTATATTCTTTATATTAATATGTTGTGAGGAAAGGGATATTCCAAATGAATCATTCTTCCAGAATAATCAATCATGGAGCAGGACACAGAGTATATGAAATTGCCTCTGGAGGAACGCTGTGCACACAAGGTATTTACTACATTCAAATGCGTATTTGTATTACTTTTTGCTATTTTAAAAGTTTGTTATTTGTCACTGCATTGAAACTTTCTATCTTGCTTTCATTAAACTTTGTATATTGTCTATTTATTTGATTTTAAACACAAGTACTAATTTAGTAACAAAAGACAGAATTTAGATTTGCAAGTAGTTGCAGTTTATCAGTTTTAATTATTATAATGAACTTATTACAAACTTGTGATAATTGTAATTAACAATCTATGATTTTTAATATGTATATAAATACATAAAAAGTTTTTACTTAAGGACAATGTTATACTATTATACTGTACTAGTGTACAGTACTTAAATATTTTACTCGCAATGATGTAATATTCTTTAAGTAGACTAAACGTTAAATTAAATAAGTAATATTCTTTATATGATATTGCAGTCTTGGCGAGCACGTTTGCATGGATATGAGGAATGTGTAAAGACATTTCAGTGTATCGATGATGAGAAGTCACCAGAATGGAACAAGTACATAGGCTTCATCAAGAAGTTCGTGTTGGATAGTAACGCAGCTGCGCAAGAGAAGGGATTGGAAGCAACCCTGGCTTTCATCGAGAATGCTGCAGTTGCTGGTAAGATAGTTATTGAGGTGATGAATGGTATCGTGTCCAAATGTATCGCCGCACCTAAAGCCAAGACGAAGGAACTAGCTGTACAGATTACACTGATGTATATTGAGATTGAGAAGCACGAGGCAGTACAGGAAGAGCTGCTGAAGGGCACCGAGGCGAAGAATCCGAAGATCGTATCGGCGTGTATCGCTACCTTGACACTTGCGCTCAAGGAGTTTGGACCCAAAGTAATTAATATGAAGCCACTGATGAAAAAGATAGCGAACTTCCTGGAAGACAGAGATAAGATGGTACGGGAGGAAGGCAAAGCTATGGTAGTGGAAATGTATCGATGGGTAGGTGATCGCTTGAAGCAGCAGTTGAATACATTGAAACCAGTGCACATTACGGAACTTGAGGCGGAGTTTAATAATCTCGGCGATGAAAAGGTAGTACCTATGCGCTATCTACGCTCCCAAAAGCCAAAGAAAATGGGCAATGGTAGCGATTCAGCAGCGGCAAGCGATAATGGCGAGGATGACAATGAAGATGCAGATGGTGCTTTGATTCCGGATGTCGATCCATATGAGCTAATGACACCTATAGACATCCTATCAAAGCTACCAAAGGATTTCTACGAGAAAGTTGAGGCAAAAAAATGGCAGGAGCGAAAGGAAGCACTAGAAGCGCTTGAAGTGCTTGTTAAAAATACAAAATTAGAGAACGGTGATTATGGTGACGTAGTGAAGTCCTTAAAAAAAATTATCTCGAAGGACACCAATGTGCTGGTAGTCACGCTAGCGGGGAAGTGTCTGGCTGGTCTAGCTGCAGGTTTGAAGAAACGATTTCAACCTTATGCCGCCGCTTGTTTGCCTGCCATTCTGGAAAAGTTTCGCGAGAAGAAGCAGACAGTGGTACAGGTATTACGAGAGGCTGCTGATGCCATTTACCAGAGCATGAGCATCGATCTTATTCTCGAGGACACTCTAGCTGCTTTGGAGAACAAAAACCCAGCCGTGAAAGCCGAGACGGCTGCGTACTTGGCCCGATGTTTCACGCATACACCACCTGCAAATCTCAACAAGAAACTGCTCAAATCTTATACCGGCATGTTGCTGAAAACACTTAACGAGCCGGATCCAACAGTACGCGATAATTCGGCGGAAGCGCTCGGCACGGCGATGAAACTGATTGGCGAGAAATCAATGATGCCATTCCTAACAGATATTGATAATTTGAAAATGACGAAGATTAAAGAGTGTGCCGATAAGGCAGTAATAATCGTTAAAGTGAAACAGGAACGACCCAACACCGCTCCGGCCAAAATAGAATCGCAACGGACGAATAAGGCGAACAAGGAGAATTCGAAGAACAGCAAATCGAATTTTGCGAAGAGACCGAATACTGGTATTGCGACCGGAAAGAAATCGGCAATAAAGAAACCCGGCAGTGCCTCGTCACTCACGAATTTGGCACCAAAGAAAACGGTACAGATGGAGAGAAATTACAGTCCAGAAGAGATCGAGGAGATGGCGGCGCAGCTTTTGCCAGCCGAAATAATCACCGGTCTCGTGGATAGCAATTGGAAAACACGTCTATCGGCGGTTACGCAATTGTCAGATATCATCAAAACAATGAATTCGACGGAGGTGCCGACCCAGGTGATCGTACGAACTTTGGCGAAGAAGCCTGGCTTTAAAGATACAAATTTCCAAGTAAGGATAGAATTGAGATTATATAATATTGTTCAATATTAATAATAAATTTGATTTATATATTTTAATTTAGAGTTGAGACTTTTAACTTTCATTTTAATTATAAAAAACAAAAATATTAGTAGTGTATGAAATCTAATTTAATTTCTTTAAGGTGTTGAAACTACGCATAGAGATTGTAAAATATCTGGCGGAAAATAATTCCTTCACAGCCACCGTGGCCGAATATTGTCTCATGGACATTGCAGAAAAACTTGCAGACGCGAAAAATAGTACGATTGCTGTCGAAACTTTGTTAACGATTGCTGAGGCTACGAGTTTTGAATATATAGCAGACGAGGTAGTGGCGTTTGCATTCAATCAGAAGAATCCTAAAGTACAGCAGGAAACATTGTTGTGGTTGTGCCGAGGAATCACGGAGTTCGGTTTGTATTATTTTCATTTACTTGCTATAATATTAAATATAAATAAATAAAATATACACAGAATATCAATATTTTTAATTTATCCAAATATTTTAGGTTGTGGACTCAACATCAAGTCCATCATTGAGAACATCAAGAAGGCAGTAGCGGCTACGAATCCCAGTGTGCGCACAGCTGCTGTAACTTTGCTGGGCACTTTGTATCTTTACATGGGCAAACCGCTATTGACATACTTTGACAACGAAAAACTTGCATTACGGCAACAGATTGAGCAAGAATGCGAGAAACATAACGGCGAAATGCCACCGGCACCTATTCGCGGCGCCAAGGCCAGAAAGGCTACCATCAAAATCGAAGATGAAGAGGAGGACGTGGAGGAGTCATCGGAGAAGAAAGCAGACGGCAGCGAACTGGATCTCAATGAACTGATTCCTCGCGTTGACATCAACGCGCAAATTACTGAAGCGTTACTAGCCGAATTGGCCGATAAGAACTGGAAAGTGCGTAACGAAGCGTTGCAGAAGGTGAACACCTTGGTTAGCGAAGCCAGATTTATTAAACCGACTATCGGCGATTTGCCGCAGGGATTGGCTCTTCGTCTCGTGGACAGCAATAGCAAGATTGCACAAGCAGCTCTAGGTCAGTAATTTAACTTAGTTATTATTTGTTATTAATTGAATTAATGTATATTAAATAATCGCAATTATTGATAACTATCATTGAAATTAATTATTCATAAATTGGTTTTGTAATTTATAATTAATATCATTAAATTGCTTCTCTCTATATATACATATGTGTAGTAGAAAATTGTTTAAATTAAACTATTATATAATTATAATCTAGAAGAAATATCCTGCTACTATACTGTTAAATATGATTTAGCAGTAAATTATTATTTGATAGTTCTTAAAATTTTATTTTTTAATTGCAATCAATAATCAGAGTTTTATTACAAATTCAAATATATTTTAGGTATATGCGAAACGTTGGCGACGGCTATTGGACCACCAGTGAAGCAGCACATTCGTGCTCTGTTTCCCGGATTTTTGCAATGTCTAGGTGACAGCAAAAACTGGATTAGAGTAGCTGCGACCTCCTGTATTAATACATGGGGAGACCAATGCGGTTATAAAGAATTCTTTGATGGCGAGATGATAGGCGATGCATTGAAAGCAGGTTCGCCGATGTTACGATCTGAACTATGGAACTGGCTGGCACAGAAATTGCCCTCAATCCCGGTGAAACAGATTCCCAAGGAAGAGCTTTTCGTGTGCCTTCCTTATTTGTATGCTAATCTAGAGGATCGTAACTCAGATGTACGAAAGAACGCTCAGGAAGCTGTTCTTGGCTTTATGATTCATCTCTCTTACGAAGCGATGGTTAGAAACACCGAAAAACTGAAGGTATTTATATGAATTATAGAATATTTCTTATATATAGATGTTTTAATAATTCGTATAATAAATAAAATTTAATAATTTTACTTCTCATTAATTAATTTAACATAATGAATAATTGCTTATGATGATAAAATATATTGCAATTTGAAATGATGTAATTTTTGCAGCCTGGATCAAGAACAGTAGTGATTGCTGCACTGGACAAAGCTCGTCCTAGTTTACCCATAAAACCTCTTCCTAAGAAAGAGCCGTCAGATGACAATATCCTGAAGAATGGCGCGAAGGGTGCAAAAGTTGTGAAAGCTGTTAAATCGGTAATAAAATTAAATATACATACATTCTGACGAATTAAATTTGTGTGAATTAATGTTTCTCTCTCTCTCTTTCTCTCTCTCTCTCTCTCTAATTCTATTGAAGTATTTTTATAATGACTTTTTTTGTTTTTCGATGTATCGTTAATCATATATTGTTCCAGAAGGGCGCTTCATCCAAACCGGGCAGTGCTCGCAAAAAGGATGACGACGTTGATACCAGTCCTCTGTTGGTAGTCAATAATCTGAAGCACCAACGTGTGATTGATGAACAGAAATTGAAGGTGCTCAAATGGAACTTTACTGCACCCAGAGAAGAGTTTGTTGAGCTTTTGAAAGATCTTATGACCACCGCAAACGTCAATAAGACTTTGAGAGCAAACATGTTTCATTCCGATTTTCGATATCATCTCAAGGCTATCGAAGCACTCACCGAGGTAAATATATGAATCAATGTATTGGAAAAAACCATATCTAATGTTCTTTCTTCTTGATAAATTTTACTAACGTCAATTTAATTGTATTATATAAAAATAAATCATTTATATTAAATTACATAAATTTGTGACATTTTAAAAATTAATAAAAATTTGGAAAATATTTTTTTATCTTAATAATGTTTATAAAATATATGTTTAATATACAATATCGATTCTGTTTATATCATTTTTATCAGGATCTTCCTGGAAATAGTAAAGCATTGGTGTCTAACCTGGATCTCATTCTTAAATGGTTGACATTGCGATTTTTCGATACTAATCCATCGGTACTTCTGAAAGGATTAGATTACTTACAATTGGTCTTTAATATGTTAACTGAAGACCAGTATCACATGTTGGAAACTGAAGCAGCGTCGTTTATTCCTTATCTCATTATCAAAGTATGTCATTCATTTCGTATTATTTATCTTTTTTCTTTTTTTTTTTTACCTATAACATTATTATATATGTCATATTAATCAATAGATAGGCGATCCAAAGGATGCTGTGCGTAATGGTGTGCGAGCTTTATTCAAACAAATAGCTCTTGTATATCCTGTGAGCAAATTATTCTCATATGTAATGGAGGGCTTAAAGTCAAAGAATGCTCGACAGCGAACAGGTAGACGATCTGATTCTCCATATCCTTATAAAATGTTATGAAAATAATATGCAAACGTGTTAAATGAAAAACATATTGGTGCTTGTAGAATGCCTGGATCAATTAGGATCGCTAATTGAGAATTACGGAGTTTCTGTTTGTCAACCCACCCCATCTGCGGCATTGAAGGAAGTTGCGAAGCAAATAGCAGATCGTGACAATTCCGTTCGTAATGCCGCACTGAATTGCATCGTTCAGGCCTACTTCCTTCAAGGGGAACGTATATTCAAGCTCATTGGCCAGGTACGCAAGTTAAATTAATTACTATCATTAATATAAGAAAAGAAAATATATATATATATATTTTTTCTTTTCTTATATTATAAGTCAATTATGTTTTTTGCTATATACAGATATCAGAGAAAGATAAGTCTCTGTTGGACGAAAGAATCAAGAGAGCTGCAAAGAATAGACCCATAAAATCTGCATCCGCTACTAGACTCTCCACGCCAGCGATTGCAACCACCAGTCCGGTGACGGATGACATGGAGGCGGATTACGAAGAGGAACAAGAAGAGATTACCGAGCCAATGGAGGCAGTACCAGAGCTGTGAGTTATTTTTACACGTGATATTACGAAACTTTTATCGTGCTAATTGTTTAACAAAATAATAATCATATTTTAACATATTTTTATTTTTTCTATAATATTTTCTTATGGAATTTTTTTCTAATATTTTTTTATATATTATCTCCAAGTAATTCATGTTCGCATGTCCTTCGCTTTTATATAACATATCCGCAGGGCATATGCCACAAGCACTACACACAATAATGAGGATGAGCAAGTGCCTTCTGAGGTCATTAAATCTTCTTCAAAATCGGACCAGGAAAATATCAGCAATCATGAAATTGATACACAAAATCATCTTTCCAATCGAGATGATTCGAAAACGTTTGTTACTTCTTTTGTTCATTTACGCAACTTTGTGACGCGCTCTAATGACATGGTGCTGGGAAATATCGCGGAATCTCATCGTGCATCCTGCGTGCAATATCTTGTCTACTATGGAATATTATCATTTATATATCTGTTTGTTTCAATTCCATTTTTTATGTTTTAATTTGCTTTCTCTTTTCTCTCTTTCAATATGTTTGAATGTGTCATCTGTTTCGTTTTAAAAACAAAAAATGCAAAAGGAATCTAAGGATTTAATAACAATGAAATAATAAATAATATTCAATAGCATGATAATCTATTTACATTGTTTTTCCAATTTATCACAATGATATACATATATTATTAGGTATAAAATGACTTCCTACTATTTCCTACTTTATGTTACTTTACTTTTATTTTTACTTAACTCTAACATAAATTGAAAATATTTTTTACTTTTTAGATTACTGTAATATTTGATATCCTTAATCAACATTGTTTCCAAGTAGTAGTGTATTTGATCTGATTTGTGATGTGTGTTTATTCCTTCAAATTTCAAAAATTCTGTTGATCATATCTATATACAATGCATTTATTTTCTAGAAATTCTCCTACATCGACGCAATCAAAGATTCCTTCAGGTCCATTCGGATTAGATATGGAATTTCTGCAGAGAATTGAACTGAGTGCCCCAGTGAAATATCGTAATCCAGTATTAGCGGAACCCAGCTTATCAGATTTGAACGAGCCTCCAGTTAATGTGTTGAATCCACCCAAAACACAGTAAGTTAAATCTAATAAAATAATGAATTATTAATATAATTAAACTATGCACAAATCAAATAATTTATTTTATTTAAATTATTAATGTTTATTATTGTTATTTATTAGGTATTAATAATTTTTGATTTTTTACTTTTCAGAATGATACCAATTTCGCCACCGAAATTGTTAGTGTCAAAATTATCCGCTGTATCTCCTACTACTGCTAGCAGTAAGGACGAAACACTCGAACGTAACATTTTGTCTATGGCCAGTATGGATTTGCCCACTGCAATACAATCCATGAATGCAATAGAAAACGTTTGTATTTACTTTTTTGACGTTCGAATATATTAAAAATGTACGAATATTTAAAGATTTTTAAAAAATATGCTCTGTAGTTTTTAATTATCATGATTTCATCCAAATTCTTGGCGTGGAGGTATAATTAAAATTACTACTTTTTAAGAATTTTTTTCTCTGTGGAAGAAATTGATTAAAAAACTTTTTAAAATGTAAGATTTTCTATTTTGAATACCTGTATAATATATGCATATATTAGCATTTTCTTTTGTTACAGTTATTAAAGTCTCATCAAGCGGTCAGCTTGCAATCCAGAGAGGATAAATTCATTGGATCGATTAACATGCAACTAAAATTATTGCAAACGTATCCATTACGACAAGAAAACGCAGACGTATCGAGAGGCTTCAGAAACACATTTCTGGTTATACTCGTGGTGAGTGCCAATTGCTTCACAATCAATATTATTTCATAGATTATATATATTAATAAGCGAATTAATATACATTAAAATTATTATACATTAATATACATTAAATTAATTAATATACATTAAAAATATATAAAGTTTAATATTCTTGAGACTTCCACAGATACTTTCTATATAAAGATTATGCGTTT
>Ga0157364_1004811_pt1 | contig 13584 bp, 9 predicted proteins | sample AttsexASBM2_FD_111476 | JGI IMG/M metagenome (GOLD analysis project Ga0157364, IMG submission 111476) | Fungus gardens microbial communities from leaf cutter ant in Ribeirão Preto, State of São Paulo, Brazil - Atta sexdens ASBM2 | ecosystem: Host-associated > Fungi > Mycelium > Unclassified ... | reverse complement strand
CTAGCTGTGGTATCCCCTTTGCGTTCTCAAAATACAATATATTCGCATCCATTCATTTATTTCTAACACACAGATCTTTATTTCTTTCCATTTCTTAATCTCTTTCATATATACATAAAAATATTTACAAGTTTCTTTATAATCTTCCCAGTTGTATTAATTGTTCTATCCATTTCAATTTTAATACATCACGTTCTTTGTATTTCTCACACACTGTTGATATCGAATATTTCACAAAGCGTGCTTTCAATCCACACACATTGGCATTATACTTTCATCTCTTATTTTTACTACATGCTATTTTTAATCCACGCTTAAAGAGAAATCTATTCATACTGTCATGGTCACACTGATTGATTTTGTATTCGCTAAATTTTCTTCATCTATTTATATTTATACAAATCTTAGTATCTTAAAATGGGATAACTTTGGCCCAAAATCGGAATAACTTTGACCCACATTTTGATAATGTCCAGACAGTACGCGCTAAATTCGGAACATAAAATGTTTTAAAGAAAGGTCTTATGTCTTGATTTCTGATATGCGTCTTCTCTAAGCATTTTTATTTTAATTTGGGCAAAACTATCCCAATTGAGTTAAAGATACTCCATTTTAGTATGAATGATTGCAGTAATCACCATTCGTGCTCAATCCGCCTCATCTATGTCACATCTTTGCAAAGCGCCTCGACGAAGTTGTATCTCGGCAACCTTATGAATTCTAGAGAAGCAATATCCCTGTGCAATTCCTACGACGATTCGGCAATACGAGACTGGGAGAGTGCTTTGTCGTTTTGTCGGGAAGAGCGCGAGAGGCGACTAGCTGAATCGAGAAAAGGGTTGCTACGGCATAGCATTGAGATGGAGAATCGCGTTTCTACCTTCGTGTCGTCGACCTTCGTCGCTTTCGTTATTCGAACGGAGGAAAGTAAAGAGAAGGAGAAACCGTTGGAAATCGCCGGCGACAAGGATCGACACTTGGCGTTAGCCTCTCGAGAAAGTGAGAATCGCGGCGCGAAACGATAGGACGGCGGGACGCGAAGAGAAGCTGAAGATCGAGAAGAAGACGACTACGGCGTTCTTCGATAGTTCCCTCGGGAAACGAACCCTCCCGTGTCACGATCAGACACACGCGCGCGTGTGCACCATTGCTGTATGCACGTCGAGATCACTCTTCTCACCGACTCGCTGCCGTTACCACCGACGCATTTCTTGTACGCGAATTTATTCCAATTTTTACGGGTCTGTCGAATCGACTTGGTGCGTATTTATATTTTCAAAGATGTCAGAATGTATCATACTTCCTATTTCACTCCGAAATTTTATACTTTACACGGTATTTGTCCTCGACCTGAAAATTATATCATGTCTGACAAAACAAAACATTGTCATTATCTTTATTACAAGTTGTACTTTAATTCCCCTTTACTTTAAATTCCCCTGTGTCACTGTTTGAAAAAACACATACATTTGAATTTTCACACACGAAACATATAATTCTATATACAAGTACATTAACATTTTTTACTCTATAATTATCTCATTCCTCTTTTGACGAAAATCAGCTTACGATAATCATCTTTCTTGTATCCTTCTCAAGAGCTATTTGCAATGTAATTACGGATGTATGTAGTATGCCCCAGATTTTCTACGCTTCCTCTTATCTATGAATTCTTTAAAGAATTCAAGTTTAATATTTCTTTAGAAAATAGTTTAAGCACAACACTCTGTTAATTATAAATAATTGATAATATTGTAATTGTCACAAAAAACTAAAAAAAAAATAACAAATCTTTCTTGATGTAATTTCAAACTTGAATAATTTTAAATGAATTCATTCTTTAAAATCCTTAAAGTTCTTTAAGAATGCAAGCATTTGATTTGCAACGTAACTGCGAGCAAGTTTATAAAAAAGTATTCTTTGATATTTGATGTGCATATGAAGTATATCGATTGCAACATTAATCGAACATGTACGTGAAGATTCGAAGGCTCTTCGATAGGAAGCTATCAGCGTTAAAGCGTTATTGCGAGGGGTGCCAGGCAACGGTTAGTCAAGCGTGGGGATCGTTTGCAGTATCGATAAACAGTTAACAGAAGCGAGAGGCGATTTACAAATAGCTCATATTGATTTGTGTCCGTGCACCATCGTATACGCGGGTATAACGAGAGTGCATCGACGAGGTAATTAATAAAAGTGTATCCACGAGGTAATTAACAGAAGCGGGCGGGGTAGAAACATGATACTTTTATTACGGCAAAATTCAAAATTATATAACACAGTTATATATATCTTTGTAAAACGTTAATAAATAAATAGAGAAACTGTAGAAAATATGCTGCAGCAGATTTTTAATTTACATATTTTAATAGTAAAGAAACTGGTATGTTTTTTTATCGTTTGAGAGCCAGGAATTAATGATATTTGAGAAAAGGAAACATTGCCTTAATTGCGCTTTTAGCAACAGGCTATTCAATTATCGTTAAATCCCTACGCGGTAATTAATGCATAACACTGTACACGTTTTGTTTGGACTTTTTACGAACGTATGATGGAACTTTAGCTCGATAAATCCAGCACTCGGATCGAACATGTGCGCGAAGTGCTCTTTCGAAGTAAAACCTTCGTGCCATTAACATCGGGCCTCCTGTCACGGGCGATCCGCTTTGCATACTACGAGAGCTAGCTACCCCGAATTTCACGATAGTGAAGGGTGAGGCTCGAGGGTCGCATCGCGTGACTTCTACTGATCGCGACCATTCAATTTACCATCCGGAGATGATCGATCGGCGCAGAATTACCTATTCGGATGCAAAAATAGTCCTAAGCCCAGCATAGAAATTGTAGAATTTAAAATCAAAATTAGAAAGAACGAGAAGAATTTCATGCATATATTATCACAAAATTACCTATTTGTATTAAATATACGACATTGTTCCCTAGAACCTAGAACATGACAGTTATATCCTAAGATAACAGATATTGCTGTGTATAATAGAGAGAAGAATCTTGAAATAGAAAAAATAAAATTTAACTTTACTTTTTAAAATAATAATTTTCTATCTATTACTGTAAAATTTTTGTAGAAACAAATAATACTTTATATAATTTAATAAAACAAAACGCAACATCTCATAACACAATGTCTCGTGTTCTATTAATGTTTACAGTTTCATTAAATTTCAAACTCATCCTTGTATTACTCAATTTTTCATGTAAAAGTTTCTCCGTGATCAGCCTTCGCCACCACGTAACTCGTGTTACCTAGAATTTTAGCCAGAAGCAATGACGGACGGAAAAACAAGATGGTCTCGCGGGACGCTTCATCGACGTAAATGGAATTAACCGCTTAGAACTTTGCGCTTAAACAAACCAACCGGGATCGACAAACAATTTCGCCTAAATGAAACTAACTTGTTTGGATGGACCGCAAGTGGAGTCGTGGAAGATGAACGCATATTTTCGCGAGCGGACGGTGCATTCGTGAATTTCTTACCGGTGAAAGAAAGCAGAAGAACGGAAAAGTGAAGAAGTAAGGAGAAAGCAGAAGAGAAGCAAAAGGAAAAGCTTCACTAATTCCTCAGTAACCACTAACGACGAAGGAGCGGCTAGAACGAGGTCGGGCAACCTCTCGTGATGCTTGGTACTTTTTATCTACCATGTAATCGACTCTATTCTCAATCTACTTCTCGTTTTGTACACGATGCTGGACTCTACAAGTTTAGAAACGTTGCTCTCCGGCGAGCTTCACAGCCGGAAAGAAATCCTGCTAATTCAATCGATAATTGTCTGAGACTCGCACACTCGGACGCATTAAACCGTGCTAATTCCTTAAGGTGAATGTTACGGAAGCTCATTTTTCTAAACGTGACGTTTGTCCGACAAAGTACTTGGCAGTTTCCGACGGAAAGCACGAAGTTGGATTACCACTCAAATATTGCAAAATATTTCCTTCACATATAACACTTTTTGTCAAGAGATATTTCTTTTATCAAGAGATATTTCCTTGAATATTGAAGTAGAACGATCTCATAAAAATACGGTTTGTAATATCCCTATCTGTATATTGCCAGAAAAACGTGATAAGGATTGGCAGGTTTATATCGACCATCGCGACATAAGCATTCGGGGATCACGGATGCCAAGTAAAATCGCTTTAAATCGGTTCAGCGGAGCAGAGATATGAAATTCTCGAGACAGTTAGAATCAATGGAAACGACTTCACAAGATTATTTTCCAGACCGTCTTCTCTCTATGGAAGATTATATTTTTAAATCTCTTGCTTCTAGAAGAATAATCGTGTGAGAGAAATTCTACGGGACAGCATAAAAAAATTTTCTCGACAAAGACAATAAAAATGTTCCATATTGTATTAAAATACAATAATACATGTAATCCCTGTGATTCATTTATCTCGTTTGCTAAATTTGTGAAAAATGAGAATTTCTAATTGATATTTCCCATCAATTTGTCGTTAATTCAATCACAAGAAATCGGATCTTTTTAATGAAGAGGAGATTGATTTCCACTGATTTCTTCGCGTGCTAAAAATAAATTTTTAGTGATTTAAATTATTCAAATGACCATCGAGGGACATAATTATTTTGAACCGGTCTTGACGTTTGACTTTCAACCGTGATAGATGCAAAAGCTTCATCCTTGAGAATATCCGTTTATCTTTCCTATGTGGGGTATAAGAAAAAAAAAGGTCAACCTCTTCGTATATCATCACCTATCAAAATTACGAAACAAAAAAAGACGAGTCTCTTACAACCGAGAACGTAAATTCTTGTCATGCAACAGATTCTCTCTAAATTTCCCGTTGAATTTTTCGTTTCAACCTTACTTCTCTTCTTATTTCTTTTGCACTTGTGTGTTGATGCTTTCAACGAGCATCGATCTCTCGAAATTCCCTTGGAAAAGCGCGTCATACGTCGAAGAACAAACATATCGACGCTGGGAAACGGGCGAAAAGGTTAAAGGTTACAGACAATGTAGCTGCGAAATGAAAAAGAGAGAGAGAAAGTGTGTGGTCGCCACACACAGGAGCGACGTGAGTTATTGCGGGATCGGGACCCAAAAATAATTCACGTAGCTGAGAAACAGTTGTAAAAAGAATTAAAACAGCAAAAATATTTCTTGCTTGTAAATAATGGCGATTCTCCGGACGTTTTTCACATATACTGATTTATCGAGTCAGAGTACCTGTCATTAAAATTGAGTTGTGGGACAACGTGCATGGTTTTTTAAAGATCAGTACGGCACTATAGATATTGACGATCCTTCATGCCAATCCTGGATACACGGAATGGTTGAGAACTTTCCAACTTCACCTGATTGTGAGAGAGAAAGAGAGAGAGAGAGAGAGAGAGAGAGAGAGAGAGAGAGAGAGAGAGAGAGGAGAGAGAGATACATATATATATATATATATATAAAGAGGAAGAGAGTCAAAGGACTCACCTCTTCTCGCCGACCGAACGTGCGCCGAACGGGGATGAATTTATCGGCGTTACGGAAAAGACAAATGGCCGAGTGCGCACGCCGAATGAAACAAGAACGACACCTCGGCTGATAGGCATCGAACGCGTTCAAAGTTTTGCTCTCGAAAAGTTTCGACCTTTATGCCTCAACCCAGCCGCATAACGACCGCGCAGCAGCCGGTAGTCGGAGGCAACTGGAAAAAAAATTGTAAGCGCCCTCGAGGGTGTCGGCAGCCCCGGTCTCCCCGATCGCATTACCATGGTGAATTCGCATATCGATGCGCATACGAATAGGAATTTCCGCGGAGAATACCTGCTGCGCCGCTCCTCCTCGCTCGACTAATGCACGATCGCCACGACCACGCACGATGGAAAACGCACATTGCAGCGTCCTGAAATATACAGGGCGAGATACCTATAAACTACACGCTACCCTAGGTTTTCAATTGCTCCGTTCGTGCTTTTATGGCCGACCGACCAACAGACTGGACGATCCCACATCGTATCGCAAGTACATATATCTACCGTCCGGCGACTTTCTCGTGTGTGAAAATATATTTTTCCCTGATCTCGCTTCACGTACGTATAAAGTACGTATAAATTATACAATCATAACAAATATAAATATAACAACGAATGCTCGATAAAAGCATATTGTTGGATAATTCCATCTCGTTACTAAATGAAAATATCGCTTTCGTCCTCGAGAGATTTATTTTTCATGTATTAATTATGATGAGAAAATTCTAAAAACCGGGAAGTTAAATCTCCATGAAGTATTATAAATAATCACTTTAATTTATAACTGACAAGAGTGTAATTAAGTTTAACAATTCGGTCATTACTTCAATTTTTATTCAGTAAAAAAAGTTCAGTAGTCAACTGTCAACTACATATGCTTATTAGAAAAATTATTGCAATAATTTATTACATTTTGAAAATCATGACACCTTCTACCATTCAACCTGAGATAGCATATTTTCCCCAGTATGTTCAATATGTTCGCAACGCCGCGTCTGCATAGTTCGCACGGTTCGCCGCGTTCCTCAGCGCGAACCAACGAACGTTGCGATGTCGCGAAAGGCGACGGTTTTCAATTCCATCCTGCCCGCTCTTATGACTGACAGGTATTTACCGGATAACCGGCTGCTGCCTACAGAATGTGGCGTCAGGTGGAATCGCAAAAGCAACCGCCGCAAAACTATATCGACCGCTGTGGATGCATCCTCGAGAGAAGGCATCTCTACTCTCTCATTCTTTTTCTCTCGCTCTCTCTCTCTCTCTCTCTCTCTCTCTCTCTTTCTTCTTTCTCTTTCTCGAATATGACCGATAGAAAGAGCCGGGAATAAAGCACCATGAATGTGTATCCACGCAAAAGTTGATCCAAATAGCGGAATTAAAACGCCCCGTGGGCTTGCGAATTTCCAGCTGTTTCGACCATTCCGCTTGTTTGAAACTCGCAGATTTCGCTCGCTCGCTGGCGCATCGACTTCTAAATAACGGCCGCAAACGTAACGTTCTATCGCACGTGTAACGTAATACCCGAATGTCACGCCGATTTCATGAAATCTGTTGTTGACACCGCATCGTGTGCGCGTCCCATCGGCGGATTTTCTACGTGGCACAGTATTATTAACAAAGCGTCCGAAAAAAAAAGAAATATATATATATAAAAGTTCCCCGCACGCGAAGCAATAATTTTTTAACAAAGAAAAAGAGAGCTTTTTTTTATCAGTCTGATACGTATTACAGAGAATGGCAACATTTGCGGTAAAGCCAATACTGATCTCTTTGTTTCGCGAAAATTTCTCGTTGTGCCTGAATGCATAACAATATGATAATATTTTCATCAAAATTACATGCATTTCATTGAATACAAGAAAATCATTGGACAAGCTATCAATCAAAAAATCGATCAATACAAATGGACAAATTGCAAATGGGAATCCAATCTCTTTGAAAATTTTTAGATACAAAAAAAAATCGAGTTCTTTATTAGATACAGTTTTATTAATTATAAAAATGATAATATTCAACTTCCATTAATTTTGTTGATTTACAATTTTAAGTCCTATCTTGACTTTATATTAATATAAGCGATCATAATAATAATAATAATAATAATAATAATAATAATAATAATAATAGTAATGATATAATAATTGTCTAACCATTTGCAAGCTACAATCTATTGCGCTATAGTCTATTGTATCATATTTTATTCTGTTAACATGTAGTCTTTTTATAGAGTCTTACAGTAAATTAAATTAAATTATATTATATTATATCAAATAAACAATAAAATCTCGATTTGAAGATTATCGTACGAGGCGTGGCGGCTTCATTCGATCTCGCGCCGATTTTCTCTCAGTTGCAGTATATTATTTCCATGGAGAAGCGCCGGTTCAGGCGAGGTATCGTGTGATTCTCGACGGAAAAGCCAGTACGAGCGGATTAAACGAGAAGCTTGGAGAGAAACTCTTCGTGTGCTCGTCCCCTGGATCTCTGTCCATGGAAAATGCATTTCGACTGCATTATTCCCTACGCGCGAGAAGCTGTCTAAACTCCTCGTTTGTTTCTTTCGGGGCGAGCGGATAGAAGTTTGAAGCCGCGTTCGGCAGCCGAAGGGAAATAATACTTATGAAAGTAGTTTGAGAACTTGTACTCTTCTTATTTGCAGATAGGTATGTAATAAGACCCATTCTATGCAAGACAATGAGGCAAATACTTAACTTATCCATATAATGCTAGCAAGCTCACGCCCTATAAATACTCACTTCTCTCATTTCTAATTCTTATTAATTATTTTTATCAGCCCACAATGGACAACAATTTGCGTTTCATTCTTATGTCTATTAATTGGACGCGGTGCAAGATTATGTCATGTAAGAACACAAACTAGAAATTAAATACCTGTATCGATCGAAGCTCGACTTTTGATGCTTAGAATAATTCAATATAAATTATATATATATATATATATATATATATATATATATATATATACTATATATGTACATGCATATATATATATATATCATATTTGTAGTCATTCGAACTGCTAAATTGGTTTCCCGGACTTATATAAACGCAATTAAACTACTGTAATAACATCACAAATTAAATTAAATTGGTAAGCACTTTTTAATTTGATGCTCAATAAGGTATTATATTAGAAAGATGTTAATATGCTGAAAAACCGTTATGGATATTTAATTTCTAGTTCATTATTGATTGTGTTCTCATATGTACGGTTTAAAATAAGATTCTTATTTGATTATATTATGTATATTGTATCGCCTATTAAGAAGCAATAGATCTATATCTAAAAACAAATTGTGAGAAAAGAAAATAAACGGAAACAGTCGGCGTATGCCGAATTTACGGCGGCCAAGAAGCATCGCCGCGGGAAAGTAATTTGCGAGAACAAATTTCGGTAAGGCAGTAAAGCGGCCGAGTGCCGAGTGAAAAAAATGAAAAGAGAGAAAGAGAGAGAGAGAGAGAAAGAGAGAAAAACAGAGAGAGAAAGAAGAAAAAAGGAATGATGGAAAATCTCCGATGCCGTATCGCGGCGCGCTCACGGGCATCCATTTTAAGTTTCGGCCCGGTACACCGCAATCTTCATGGAAAACTTCCGCGTGGAAGAGACGAAAGAAACGTAAACGAGTGAGCGAGTACGCCGACCGAACTCTGCAAACAGAATAAAGTTTCGGTCTCCGGCGACTACGGCGTAGAAAGCAGCAGCGCGGTGTGGTGTGCTGTGGTGCAGCTGAGATTGCCGGTTACAGAAAAACGGGTCCAAAAGAAATATAAAATACTGTCCTCACTCTTTCTTTCTTTCTCTCTTTCTCTTTCTCTGCTTGCAGTCTACAATCACGGTCATTTCATTTTGCTCGTAGACACGAATCGCCGGTCCAATATACGGATCGGTCCCGCTGGTCCGCATGTTAGAGCGATCTTTCATAAATTTCGCGCGTCCTAAAGCCATCGATAAAATGGCGCGAAAAAAAAAAGATTTTTAAAAGATTTTTCATGTAATTGCTCTCGTCTCTTTCCGTCATATCCTTTCCCCCATTGGAATTTTAGACGAAAAGTAACTCTATCCGGATTAATCAATTTTATGACTCTATTATTTCTACTTTATTAATAATTATGCATAATTCATTCATAACTTTCATATAAAACATTTTTTGCGTACAGTAAGATAGATGACGACAATTACAATAAAATATTTAAAAGTATATTATTTTACTGTGTAATTTTATGATATTTTGATAAATAAACCAAATGAATGAGAATTCGTTCGATTGGCATTGCATGATGATCATATAACAAATTTATAAATTGGACGGCGAATACTCTCGTAGGGATGTAAATATGGCGTGCACCCTGCACTCCGGTTCTGGGATAGAATCGGTAAGGCTTAATTCCATTCACGCGTTACGATGTGGTATACCAGACCACCGCAAGCCATCCGATTGGCTTGTGAGCGCATTACCGCACGCGGCATACCGCATCATCGGTTCGCGCGGATAAAACCGGACGTTCGCACTGAAAACTAAAACGTATGCATATGTTGTGGAACAATCGCATCAGATTGAAATAAATAACAGATTATTTTCAAGCAGCAAGACATAAGTAACAATCGCGAAAAAATAAAATATCAGCGGCAAACAAAAATCGTTTGGCCAATATAAAAAAATTTCATTTTATATCATTTTTACATATTGAAAATAAAAATTTGTTTTATTATGTTTCCAATATTTCTTTTTTGTTTAATAAATTGATCTTGCAGAAAAACAATTTTTTAATAGTTTGCAGCTAATACGAATTCGCGCATATTCGTTTGGACTGCTTTGTCGATTTTTTTTATCTGTCAACGAGAAATTCAAGGAGAAAAATTCAAATAATTTCAATTTTCCGCGGGCTGAAAATTTCAAAACCGCTGCTGCCGTATACAATGCGACATCAATTAATAAGAACAATCATTCGAAATCCGATACATGAATAGAATTCAGGTAGAAACGAGATGTGAAATGGATTACCACGTTCCCTATCTCGAGGACAAGAGGAGATCACGAGTTACAAGGGTGAAGCCGATTAAGAGATTTTTTTAGAATCTATTTGCTGGGCTCAAGAGAAGGGGTTCCCTATAGAGAGGCCGGAATACCGCACTTGAGCACGTTTCGGGATACTAAAGAATACATTCGTCGAGATTTTCTCCTATCCATCTACATTTTTATTTTTTGCCCAACCCTTTGTATCCTCTTCTCGACTACAATCGTACTTGTGCAAGCCATACTTGACAAAGAATGCCATCGTAATGTCCTTATCTTATTAACTTTTAACTTTTTCCGTACTTACATTTCCTCTTCTGCAAATTAACGTAAATCGACAATTTTTTTGATAAAAGCTCTTACTTAGTTATTTTAGGCTTATAACAAATATATTGTCGCCTTGTCGTTATTCGTCAATTAGAAATATGTAATTAAGAAATCATTATACGATAATATCGACATTAACCATAGCAAGAGATAATTTTTTTCTGTAAAAATCAAACATGAGAAAAATTCAAATTATTAAGAAGGAATTAACGAAGAGGTATACAAGAATGTAAAATATGAGTTCTTCTGTATTGTCGGAATTCGCCTGGAGATTTTTACATTCTCATGATATAATCAGAAATACACTTCGAGACAAAGAGAATAACTCGCGACCTCTTTTAGTTCGAAAACGGTGTTTAGAAAAATATTCCAAAACCTTTCATTGAAATTCCTGCCGAAGGGTTGGCTCGCGCTCAGCGCAATCGGGATGGCATACCAGCTATAACCGATATGGCGCTTCATGCAAAATTAAATGACATGGCATTCCTCAGGGCTGGTTCGATGTTTTTGTCCTCTGCCACCATTGCCATAGAAAATTTGACAATTTTAAAACTGTGTCCGATTTTGCCCGCTGGAAAATCCAGCCGCCAATGCAATAGGCCGAGCAATCGATTTTGGCTCACTCGCGCGAAATGGAAGCACGACTACCGCATGTCGAACAAATGCATTCAACGAAATACATTCGGCTGATGAAGGTCGGTTGTACCACGTCGATTTATTTTACTCGCGTAGATATTTGGTTTTAAACGGAACGCACTGTATAACAATGGATGCAAATGGATACACTCACTGAAATGCGTAAAGAATATTTAAGAGTTGTTGCAGAAAGCGAAGAAATATATACAAACATGACAACGTAAAGTTCAATATCAAACTGTATATTAAAACACAGAACGAAAATTTAATATCCTGCACTTGTCAATTTCCATTTTACTTCAAAGCAAATATTTGAATACGTTCTCCCGTAAGTTAATATTCTCTCGTAGGTTAATACTATAAATCAAGTCATGCGACAAGAGAGGGAGGATTACTTGAAAATGACGCTTAATTAGCGAACGTTGACTAATGTGCGAGTATAATATATCAGATATTTCATTCACTTGGATAACAAGCACATTATCGCAACGCGCAATTAAATTCTACTATGTAAACTAATTGTTGGATCCGCAAATGAAATGCATTCTGCGCGAACGTAATGGACGTGGACAGAACTTGCGTCCCTTTTTGCATAATAGCTCTTAATTTCGCAATTAATTCGTAGGCATGGCGATTGATAATTTAGTATCGTGTATAACAATTGTTTATCATATTGCATTACGCGGAAATAATTTTGCAAATTAAATCACACTGCAACCATATCGTCATGTCGATATGCATAATAATAATCATCAATATTATTACGGTGGCATATGCATCATGTAAATTTCCTTTAATAAATTGTTAATATGCGAAAAGATTATATCATTTTAAATTCAATATTTAAAATTCGAATTTCTTTACTTCAAAAGAAATTATACATGAGAAATATCTGAAAATATTTTTAATCTTTGTCTATCAAAAACAAATTCGGGCTTTATTGAACTGTACTAATCGTTCGCGTTCCAGTTTATATAATTCGCTCTTTTAAGTCATGGCACGAGCAGAGAGAGAATATATTCGCGGTATGCACTTCGACCAAGAGTATGCAAGTACGCACATACATGTATATGCGGTGGTTGTAGAAACCTTTATACACGCATATGTAGTCGTACTCGCGATCCTCTTCCACGCCTCGTTACCCCTGGAAACAAAAGGCTGATTACCCCAGCCATGTATTGCGGTGCAACAATGTGTGTACTCTTGACGAGCGCATCTCTCGCCATTTCACTCTTCCGCCGCGATTCGATCCGCCGAATCTGAGGCAGTGTGTCAAATTCCCGACCAACCAGAAACATTCGCGTTTCATTCTCTGCCAAATGCAACAATTCTCGCGTCCTGAATGTCCGTGGCATAATACTATGATACATTATAAAACATTGATAGTCGCAGTTCGATATCGGAAATCGATCGAGCAGCTGATCGAGCGACAGTCGTGTTGACTCATCTATTTCTCTCGCAATTAAGCGGAGAATTATTATCGAAAATTCCTTTAAGCGATGGATAAATTTGTAATATTTGATATTTTTTGAAGAGACAAAAGAAAAAAAGAATGTTGCTACATTGAAAGGAGAGAAGGAGAAAAAGATGAAAAGGAAGATAAAAATACAATGAATTGCATTTTCAAAGTAATCGAAGCTCCATAACGTTCTGCACTTGATGACTTAATTTGTTTCGGTATTATGTATTATAATACATTCCGATAACTTAAAGATGCATCTGCGACGCGATGCGCCGGACCTAGATTACAGAGGAGATGAATACATAGGCGAAGCTAATAGATACTCAGGTTCGATGACCTGAATGATTCAGTATGCTTGAGGCGAAGGTGGATGGACACTTGTGCCACCGTAACATAATGCATTATAGTGTGTAATTGCCAAATTTTCAATAAAAATCATTATTATTTTCGTTGGCATCCTAGTGTCTAGATCATGTAAAAAAGTGCGTATTATCAAGATTTTTTTTTTTTTTAATTAATTGATTCGACGCAATTAATTGACTCCATTTATATCGCTATAAAAGTATACTCAACTAAAATTATAATTTTCGGAACTAATTACTACAAAATTGTGGGAAATATT
>Ga0157364_1004810_pt1 | contig 13585 bp, 3 predicted proteins | sample AttsexASBM2_FD_111476 | JGI IMG/M metagenome (GOLD analysis project Ga0157364, IMG submission 111476) | Fungus gardens microbial communities from leaf cutter ant in Ribeirão Preto, State of São Paulo, Brazil - Atta sexdens ASBM2 | ecosystem: Host-associated > Fungi > Mycelium > Unclassified ... | reverse complement strand
TTACATTACGTAAAATAGTTTTTTAACTCAAATATTAAAACCTTTATTTATCAAAAATTTAAAGAATTTAAAGGTTAAATTTGAGAATGAAATATCACTTATGCTAAAAAAAGACCCAGATTGCAGGAGAGTTTCTACATTAATAGAAATGATAAGAATAAAGGAAAAGAAAGGATAAGAATAGCCCCGAGTTATTGTTGCATCTATGAATTTTTTCTTGATTTTATTTTGCTTCGCATTTTTCTCATGAATAAGTAATATAAAGTTTTTGTTCTAAGCGAAAGAAGAATTGCAGATTGAAGTTAAGTCTACTAGAAGTAGACACTTGTGGCGAGATTTTAAAACTCTATATTTATTTACTTTCGATAAAGTAAACGTGAAATTCGTAATGCGAATTGCATAATGTGCCTTGGTTTATCAGGAAACGTTCGATCTCTCAATCGGCTGAGTGATCGCAATGCTGTTATTTCTTGATGATAACGATAGAGGAGTATTATGCGGTTTTTCTCGTATCATCACGCGGTGACTGGACTTGGGCGTCGTTGCCAACCAAGATTCCAAGAAATGACAATACGTTTAGACACGCATGACGATAAGTCTGCATCATTCGCGATCGTCACGCATGGAATCGCGACAACAGTCCAGAGTTAATGGAAGACTTCTAGACTAGGAAAATAAATCGCGATTTCGCGTATAATATCCACCAATTTTTCGCAAAGACCAATATTTTTATCGATTGTTTGTGTAAGCACGAAAATTTTTTCAATTATTTTATTGTACGTACAGTTTAATATTCAATTTTATATTGTATTTATTTGTAATTATATATATCTTTTTTGCACTGTACTTCAATTTTTATTTTACTGATGTACTATCGAACATATTTGGTACTCGTGCTTTTCTTCATTTGCTTTACTGTAGGATGTTTTTTGTCATGCATCTGCAAGCTTATTCGAGGGTGACTCGTTCTGTAACGCTATGCTGGCGAGTTAACTCGACAGCTCGCCGACCCATCATCATGGCTAATATTATAAATTAGCGACGCGCAAACATTTAGACGAAGGCAGTTCTTAGTCATTAAACGAACTAAGCTGTGCGCGACGTTACGTCAATCGTTTACGACTAAAAAAAGGAGTCGCGACATATTTAGCTATATTTGTCGTTAAAGGATATATCGATGCTTAAAATGTATAAAGTTATATAAATATGTGGATCGATCATACACGCATCATATTTTGTTATTACATCATCTCTCTCAGCCGGAAGTTGCACGATGTTTTTTCGCACTAGAGCTTAAAAAAATTTGATAATTATTAACAATCGAAGGGCTTGCTGCAACAGTGGATTAATTTATTTTATACAGAAAAAATATACTAATTTTAATAAATATTTATTTGAATAATGCCAATTAAATACTTATTTACAATAAATAAATATTTACTCAATAGATTGTCAAATTAAATTAATGGTTCTTATTCAAACAAACAATTCATTAAAATTTAGTATATTTTTTCAGTGTAAAAACGAAATAAATTAACTCTAAAGTTAAAGTAGATTACATCCCACATAATATAACTGAATACGTGATATTGATATTTTTCCATTATTTTAACTTCAATTTATTTAATACAAAATGGAGCTCACTGTTGTAGCAAGCTCTTCAATTAAATTAATATTAAATAATTAGAATTTTTCTCTCCACTCCTTTCGTGGAAGATATTTTTCCGCACCTCCCACTTCCGGTTGATGATCGATATTGATCTCGCCATCTCGTTGTTCGATTAGGATTGTTTGGCACGCTGATCGAACACGCAAATTGTTAGGTTGTGACGAATTTCCGCTTGAAAGTGCGTTGACAGAGCCGCTCATGTATAGATCCGTGCAAGAATGATGGGGCAATTATGTAAGTTCAGAGATGCTTGTGATTGATAAATCAACTATTTTATACAGGGGATTTTTCAAATCAATCAGAAATAAAAAGTTACACACCACGAAAACATATTCCTTTATATTAATTTTTTCTGTATATTAAAAGTAGATTAATTATGAGTAATTACTAATAATTAAATTATTAGTTAAAAATTATTAGTTAAAGATTAATAATTACTAATTTAATTAAGTATATAAAAAATTTATTCGTATCACAATATCTAATACGTATGTAACTATAGTAGTTAAAAATATCCGTCTATAACTTTCAAGTATATTATATAACTTTATATATGTTCGTTCAGAAATGATCATTTGTGATGGCTTGATTTTACTCATCGATCGGCCACGTTCCTTCGAGTAATTCTAGGCGAGATTTATATGTACACGCACAGCCGTACGATATGTGAAACTCTATTGTGAACATGTTCGATTTAATAATACAACGCATTGTTACTAGTATAGTATACATACTTGAAAGTGAGAGTATAAGAAAATAACGTAGTAATCTTATTCTTCTAGCAAATAATATTAAATAATATTAAAAATATTAAAGTATTTAAATCAAAATGTTGGAATTTACATTTAAATCTTTGTTAGAGTTAATAATCGTACTCAACATTTATATTCTTTAAGAGATTCGTAATTATTTATGTAATTTGTATAATTTTGTTTGAATGATTATATAATAACAATTTCAATAACTGTATAATTTAATTTGAATATAGACAGAAATTTATTTATGTTGCTATTATGAATGACGCAAAGATTTATTTTGAAGATATTTATTATAAATAGAATATTCTATGAAATGTTCAATTTCAACAGAACATTCTATTTATTAATATTAGTATTTAATTGTGATAAATGTGATAATGCGAATATTGTAATCTGCAATGATTCTGCCAAAGGTATTTGCTTCGTTTTTCTTTTACCTCATATGCCACGTGTTAAGTCGAGTTACAGGCAAGCGCATTATCGAGTGACGTGTTTCTCGATTCTTTAAGGCCAGATGTGGCTTGCCTCCTACTCGCATATTACTGACTTTTATACCTGACACACTGACGTGCCTTACAGAGTGCTCGGCGAGGAGCGTAAAAGATCTGTTTCGTGAGTACACGTCAGTCGTAAATCTTCGACACAAACTTGAAAGAGTTTAGCACGAAGTTCTCTCTTTTAAATTTGGTTTTTTTTCTTCCATTTAATTAGCAATTAATTGGCACATCCAGTATAATCAATTATGATTAAGCTTCATAATCATAGATATCGATATGTGATATGAAGTATCGCAACTACTTTAAGCATTTGTTTTTCAATTGATATAATTCTGGAAATTAGACAAGTCGTATTAAATTTATTTTTCGAGATATATTATATTTTTACGCGAAATAAATACAAAGATCTTTTTTTATTATTAATGAATTTTTTATATTATTTTTTTATGATTTTTTTAATTCAAAATTATGTGGATTATTTTTTTTTGAACACAATTTTGAGTTTTATTGAATATTAAATATAGATTTTTGAATATAGATTTTTAAATATACATTTAAATTGTTTATTTTAATTAAGCTTTACTTATATAATGTCTCGAGCATATTATAACGGTGTTTTTATAATGTAAGTAATATAATGTATAGGTAAATATATGATCATATGGAAGCGTTTATTTTTATAATTTCTCACAGCATAACAGTATATAAGTGTATATAACATTTTTAATATCTTTCCGTTGATGTGTAATGTACGATAAGATATTACAAGAGCAAATACCCGTCAATGAGATTCGGGGATCGACAATATTATCTCTGATCCGTAAAATTAGGCGTCATAAATGTATCGCTTATTATTAATCACACGATGGGACGATTAATCACACATAGACTATCAACGTGTCAGATCTTCAATTATCCTTTATAGTTCCTTGTAAAAGTTCCTTGTAAAATTCATAAGTTTCTAATTGGGGGAGTGCAATTAATTATTGATTTAAAATTTAAAATGTTTTACTTCTGCACTTTGCATTTATTTCGCTTTTAATCTATCGGATTAAACGGAATATTCGTCAGACGTTTTATGATGTCTATGAAAAAGACTATGAAAAAGAATAAAAAATAGAGAATGTTGTTGATTACATTCTCTTCTTGTATCAGTGAATAATCGAATTGCAATTGTTGATTAGAAAAATTGATCAGTGAGTTAATAATTTCGTTACACTGCCAATGTCTTCCTTTATACCTTGGTATTATTGATGAAAACTGAATAGATGGGATGTGGTCTCATATAATATTAGTGCTTGCGCAAGGATTGTCAGGCTATAAAGTCGCCGAATAATTCATAACTATTCATTTCATTTTTAGCTTTACGCACGAGGTGTGGCCTTGACTTTACAGTAAAATCAACAATAGAATCTGCAGTAGAATTTGAAGTTTAGTACTTTTAGTCCAATGATGCAAACTATGATTCATATTTATATAATTGTATTTAAACAAAATTATTTGTATGGATAAAATTGAATTTTTAAAATAAATTTTGAGATAAATTTAATTGAAATTTCACAGAAATAATTGATTTATGTCTTATCAATACATAAATTAACTTTAATCTCGGTTTAATTTACTCGTTATTTTTTTCTAATTCTTAAAATTATAGAAAAATGAAAAGTAAGTTAAAAACCAAGATTAAATTAATTTAAATAGAAATAGACATTAATATCATTAGGACAGATTCTTATATCTTTTGAAATATGAGCGCTCACGAGATTCGTGCTTTCATGGATTCTTTGCAGCTTCTTTTTATTTCGCAATGTCACGATCCGCGAGATAGAATTGCACTTCATTCAAGTGCAACGGACATGATCTCTAGTGGGAAGAGGAGCGTTTGTCCAGAAATAAATTGGTTTGTCCGTGGCCAGTAGAAGCTTGCGTTGTTTACGATCTCAATTTGTAGCTTTGCGTGTACACGCCGGATTTAGAGTACCAGGTTTCCATATTACATAACAGTCGCATCGCGAATGCCAACTGTTTTCTGTTAAATCGTCGTTGTCTCCTACTGTCTCGTTAACGTTGCATTGTAAAAATTTATTCAACAAGTGTGCCACAGTATAATCCAGAATTTATGAAGTATTGAAAGACGTAATAAAAAATTAAAAATATTTTTAATTTAAATAGAGATATTTAACAATATTTTTAAAAATAATACACTCTGCAGGTTTCACTTTCCACATACAACGAAAGACATCGTGATTCGAGAATATCTTGCTTTCTTGGCATTAATTTACAATGATCTATCTCGTATCTTTCATAAAAATTGTCAGAATATTTTGCTTTTTCCTCTGTATTTACACTTTAGGTCAAAGTTTAGAAATACATTTTAAAAATTGACATTGGGATATTTATTCAGATATCTATAACAATGTATTTTAACAATAAATTTTTAGATACAATAACTGTTGGATCTGAAGAATTATTGTAAAAAGAAAAATATTTTTCCATTGTATCCATAACATTTCATTGCTATGGATATTATTTGAGTAAGCAATCTCAAAAATGTTAATTTTTAAGAAGTGTTTGTAAACTGCCCTGGAATGTATGTATTTATACAAAGATCTACAATTTATTTCTTATTTTTCTTAAAAATTGCGTTTTTTCTATATATTTCGCTTTCCTTTCTTAAATAAGCCTTTTGCGCAAAAGATTTTTCGAAGAAATTAAACTTTTTTTTTATTCTATCCAAAGAGTCGCATCTATTCTCCCATTTATTACACTGTTAAAAGTAAAATATTACTTAAAGCTGTGTGTGGTGGACTTTTCGAGACCTGCGCACAAAAAATGTTAATTTTAATATTTTTGCAGAAAGTCCATTATAGACCTTTAAGTTAAATTTAACATTTTATTTTTAACAGTGTAAAAGTTGAGAACACAGACTTTTGCGAAATTGATAGGATGCAGATCGTTTATCGGTCGAGTTGTCGAATCATCGAGTTGCGACAAATTGTCGACAGATAGCGTAATGCTGCAGAGAGCCGCTTGCGCGAATGCCTGGATCAATAGATGCATCTGTCGCAGGATCCAAGAGAGTTTCCCGGGAAAGAGGTACCTCCTCCTTTCTTTCTGAAGGACGAGCTTACGTCAATCTCGAATTTATAGTTAGCAAAATCATGCAAAATTGAAATTTTTACTTGAATTAATTTATTAATAATTTCAGTCTCACAAAACGTTCCACTGACTCACCATTTATCCTTGAAACTTACTAAAAATTAGATTACATATCAACTCAAAATTAAGTTTGTAAAAGTAGTTTTATAATCTCAAGAAATGCATGCCTGAATTTAATCTAGAAATAGTTATCTAGATTTTTTGCATAAACAATTATCTAGAGTAATTATCTTTTTACACTCTAATTAAAAATCTATTATTAATCACGTATTATATGTTATTGTTTGTTAATCAAGTTGTCAGTATTTGAGATCATTTTATTTATATATATTCATTCAATATTTTCTAAAAAAAAAAAAATAAGGAAAAATAAAAAAAATAGGTATGAACTTTTTATCTGTACAGAAGATGTGATTGAATTTTATTTTTTCGCTGCTAGTTTTAGATTATCCTCAGGTTAACAAGTGTAATCTGATTTTATTTGATCCGGGAAATAACAAATTCTATTCATTCTAAAACTGAAAACTCTGCTGACTTTTTGTAAAAAAGCGTTCGACCTTCGAATTCGAAGTAAAGCTCGAGTTGCTAGGTCACGGACATTCGGCACATCCTGCCAAGAAATTCTCGAGAGTTAACCCTTTAGGATTTGCTCGTATTGATCGCACAATTAATTTTTCGCTCGTATTCGCGTGCGCACAATCGTTACGGTGGTGAGACGCGGATCTCCTGTTTTTCTGTTGTACCGTTTGTCTTCTCTCACCTCACCAGGTCTCGATGGCTCGCAAGTGTGATTGCATAACATACAAGCGTAATCTCGCGGAGGTGGGAACTCTAAAAATAAAATCAAGCTGCGAGCGATTTTTCCCAGATTTTTTTGCGAGCAAATCGTGAGACATTTGCACGTGAGACATTTCTCATTTATGTAAAATTCATTCATTTGGAGTTTATTTCTATAATTAAAATAACTTTAATTAAATTAAAAATTAATTATCAATTTATTTTAAATCCTTTCATGAAATCTCACAGTGAGGATCACCAATCAAAAAGAATTTTTGAGAAAAAGAAAGTCAAGCCTGCAGAGTTATTCCCGCTTGTTCTCTTTTATTCTCTTATGACTCTCTTTGCTTCCTAGAATTACTCTAGAACGTACACTTAAGCGGGAGGATTATGCAAAGCAGATCCAAGTGGCGCGCAAATGGTGCGTTAATTCGTATATGTTCGGTCGACATAATTCCATCGGTGTTCTATGCGTCATCGCGGAGGCAGGCTCACAGTTATCGCGGAAGTGCGAACGAACGTGCACTCGCTTGGAATCCGCAATAATTCAGCTTCATTCCTTCGCGGAATTAAACGGAACTGGCCTGAAATGCTTGCATCCGGCGACTGGACACGTCGGCGGCATTTCACGTTGCGAATATCATATAGTATCATTCACTAACAGAGAAGAGTCCTATTTTCTTCATACGGAAAGATGGTTTTGCTGAAGTATCAAAAAATTTAGTTAGATGCAGATCTGAAAGAAAAATGATTTTATTGGAGCATCAAAAGAATTATATGTGTAATTTTCAAGCTGGTTAAAACAAAATTTTTGGCAGTATTATCATCTTTAGCGTCCTATATATAATTATTTTGATGGTCGACAAAATTATTTTCAGATTTGTATCTAGCTAAATTTTTAGATATTCCAACAAAACGGTTCATCCTGCGAAGAAATGTTAATGTAGAGAAAGAATATAATTTTATAATAATTCTTATAATTATAACAATATTAGAAGATGATGCTGAACGCAAAAAAATATGATCTACAAAGTAATTGTTGAGAAATTTAATTTACATAAAGCGAATGAATTATTAATAAGGAACAGAATGATAAATCACCAGGAAAATGAAAATGAAGTCTTTCTGTAAGAAATATTTTTTGAGGAATTTGTCGGTTTTGCTGACCAAATAATTAAACCGTATGAAAGAGCCGTATAAACACCAAGTATTATAAATATTTTATTTGTTATTTAAAAAAATTTTTTTAATAATTTTTAATTATATTAATTTTATTAATATACAATAATTTTATTGGTATAATTTTGATTTAAGAAAACTGAATATTTAAAATATTTAAAAAATTTGATATTATAAATTAATCTAGAATTTATAAACCTCATTTTATTATAATAATCGCATATTTTTATGTTAGTAATAGGTATAATGTACATTCGAATCCCTTTATTGTTACATTTGTGCACCAAATGAACATGTTGCAGTGAATATATAAGATCGATATTACGAATTGTCATCGCGACAGCTATATCCTCTTAAGATCTGCGCAAATATCGTGTCGCAAATATCAGTCTCGCGAGATTTGCATCTCGCATAAATAACAGCGATTAATTATAAGGAGCTGCTCGCCAGCATTTAGCACACCGTCAATGCTTTTATCGATTTTAATTATTGCAATTGGTAAAATAATCTTGTTTATTGATTACTTATATTGTCGAAAATTAAGTAATAATATGTAATAATCAGGTACATACGTAAAATGAACGATATCAAAATATTCAAGATTTTTGAAATTGCAAAATTTAAAAAAGTTATTTGAAATTATACTCTTTTATTTTTTATAACAAAGATATTAAATTAATTTTTTTTAAATTAAAGGAATATCGATTCATTATGTATCGAATTATATATTTTATTATGATTATAAAAGAGAAAAAACTTATGTTAATATTAATATTATTTTTTTATTTAAATATGTTAAAATATTTGATAATTTAAACATTTCAGAAATAATTCCTGAGCATTATGCAGTCTTTATCGCAACAGAAATTTATTCAATTGCTTATGAAAGGTAATTAAGGCGATAAAAATAAGACAACGAAATAATGTTTAATTGCAGCAAAACGTCATCGTTACTTTGTTATATTTCAATATTGACTTCGCTTTCTTGAGACGAAATAAATCATTACGTAAGATATACAGTTGTGATAAACGAAAAATATGATTAAAGTAAGACTGCATCATATAAACCTGTCGTGTCTCGTCGAAGGTTCGTCATTATTATCTTTGATGGTGATAGTAAAAAATACACCAACGAATCATGATCGCTCCTGCCATCAAATACTCGGTGTCGCGATAATTTTATCGCGTCCGAAGATATTCGTGGAACGCGATCCCAGAACTCGAGATTGCAATCACTTATAATTCTCGATAAGTTATATCATTTCTCTCTAAGCAACAAGATAAAGGCGAAAGAATTATTTCTCGAATTTTACTTGTAATTCTACGATAGTACGAAGTTCTTATATAAAAAAAATATTATTTATAAATTGAAAAGTATATTTTAAATTATTACAATTATAAATAGTAATTATAAATAGTACACTAAGAGAAAAAGTTTTGACTATAATTATATATTAAAACAACCATATGATCCTCCTAAAATGACTATGTAATTGTAGTTACTTAAATCATTTTCAGTTTTCAACTATATATATATATATTGGTTTTTGAAACTACATATTATATAGTTTTTATTATTAATGCTATAGTACCTAGTTATAACCATATTTATAGTAATATGTAATTATTTTTTACAAATAACAAATTACAAATACCAAAAAGTTTATTCTCAGTGTATTAATAATAATTACTATAATAAATATTTACTCTAATAATAATTACTATAATAATAATTTAATATTGATTAATTGTGTTTTATATTAGACATTTAGTGAAATATAAATTGGTTTCGATCAAAATCTTTTTGTATAAATGGTTATGTATACGAATTTCGATGAAGATTGCATGTTTTTAAATTTACATCGCATTGCTTTTTTTATGCCGATGACATTATTGTCGCCCTTTCATAATCCCTATGGGTCTTTTGAACGTCCTCTGCGAAGCTGAAGAGGCAAACAGTGAAGTGAACGCGAGCCACACTAACGAGTCTTTTGAATCGCTGTCTCACTTCCGCTTACAATACGATGATAATTTCGCAGAATAACATGTTTCTGCAAACGGGTAGATGAAAATTAACCCATTATTCTAATATAGCACTGTTAAATTGCGTTTTTAGCACTAAACGTATTATTAGATGAATAATATATTTTTATAAATCTTATAATTGAAAAAATAATATTTATTAATTATAAGCAGTAAAAAATTACAATAAACTGGATGATAAAAAAAAGTCCTGATTTAATAATATTAATGAGTAAAAGCCAATCTGATAAAACTTCAAATTGAAATCTAACGTTTTCTTAAACATGACGCTCGATGTTCATCTTATTCATTTCTGTTAGACAAGTCGAAGCTAGGCGTGGATTTTTTAATAGTCATTAGAGTAATGGGCTACTGAAATTTATGCATAAATGTACATATGTGCAGGTAACACCATGTGGTTACAGAGAGAGTTGTAATCGAATTACAATAATAACATGAAAACATAAAAAGAATTGTATTCCGTGTCTCGGAGGAACTATGATGCAATGGCGTATGCACAGCTAATTGAACGAAATGACATCTTACGGTCTGTAACACCTATATCTATGTCCATCCGGTCTGTAATCGACAATTTTGCCACTCACCACGCACTTGTTCGCCAGTGCTGCATTGGGACTTAAGGTCCCGAATCATCCGGATATTCAGACGTGAATCGCGCATTATACGAGATCCGGCAATTACATCTAATTTTTCGGACTAGTTAAGGAAGGCGAGATCTAAAACAATAAACGATATTTTAATATTTTTAATATTTATAAGTTAAGTTCTAAAAATTACGTGCTTTAAATAATCACATCTAATACTTAACAGTTCTTATAGATTCTTCTATAAAAATAACTTTTTATAAAAATATATTAATCAATAAAATTTTGATTTTGATGTTGAACTTGCTAACGAAGTCTGTTAACAGTCTTTAACTGAAAAAATAGTATGCGGCAATAAATTTAAAAATTACATTAAAATTCAAATTTATTATTGTAAATAAAGCAATGAAAAAATTTTTCAATGATTGTAAGTTATTAGATACGTACATTAGTTAGCTATGTAAATTCGTTTACAGGATATTATTTTTATTATTATAGAAAAATAACAATATTGAAAGATTTTCCTGGTTTATTTATTAATTTAACTGTTGTTAGTCCTTTTATCAGTTCGAAAAAGTTGTTAGAGCTTTTCTTTCGAATTCTAATATTCCACTATTCGGGAAATATGGTATATTTTAAGAAAAAAGTGACACAAATAAATGTAAATGTATTGTTCAGGAAAGAGGAAAGAAAATAGCCTATTTTTTTAAAATTAATTATTTATTATGGTAGTATTAAATATAAGTTAATTTTGAGCTAATCACAAATTGTTTGTTTCAAGTTCTATAGAAGTAATATAGATATTTTTATTATGATACTTCTATTTTGATTTGTGTTATTTTTCTTTGGGAAGCTTTTTTTGATTTCATCTTGTATTACTCTTTCTTGATTGATGTATTTTTAAAAAATTTGCAATTTATAAAAATTTTGACTTTTCACTTTTTCTATAAAAGTGCAATATAATCTGATTCAAAGACGTGTATCATGTTCGCGAAAATTCGAAATAGGAAAAATTTGCAAATGTTATTAAGAAGACATTACTCCGACAGATTTGTGTCGTCGCGAAATTCGATTTTGCATACGTTCGTCTAAGATTGTTAACATCGCGCCGGAGGCTGTCGAGTTACGTAAACATCGCGGTTTGAGCGCATATTCGCTCTAGCGATGCTATCGATTTCATGAATACGATTGCACCAGCCATGCTAATATGCTCGTCGCGCTCGACTAAACGTTTAAGTCGCCGAAGTACCGGCTGCTGACATTTTGCTGTTCCAGTTCAACATCAAGACATTCGTAAGCGGCGAGATTTTGCATGGAGCAAAGTACTACAGCTTTCTTCTAAAAGCTTTACACCATTAATGAAAAAATGTAGTTTTGCAAGTTTTTATTTATTTCTATTTATACTCATTTCCACCAATGTAAATTAACTTTAATCTCAGTTCAACTTACTCTTCGTCTTTTTCTAATCTTTAGAACTGGAAAAAGTTGAAAAGTTAGACCGAGATTAAAGTTAATCTACATTGATGGAAACGAGCATTTAGTCATTTATTTCGTTGATTCTTTCATCAATATAAATAATTATCAATTTAAAATATCAATTTAAAATGAACGTAAAATGTTTTAAAATTTCATTATGTAAACGTTCCGACAATAATATCTTGTCACTTATCTCTTGATAACGAATCAAGTATCGAGCGAAGATATCGATTTTAGAAATTATTAATTTTTTCTTGTTAAACTTTCCGTTGTGACGTAATGTGATTAACAATAGAGAGACATTATGTGACTGCAACATTTCGATATCGCTAATAAAATTATTAATACAATATTAGTTATAAATCGCACTTATCATTGCAATGCTCATTAGACGCGTTCAATATTAAACGTCAGCGTTATTCGAGGACTTTAACCCAGGACTTCAACCATATTAAATTTCGATTTCGCCATGTAATATCGACTAGCCGTAATATTTCTCGATATTATTGTTACATCGCTCGCTACATTCGGTTAATATTCCGATGGATGGCCGAAGGAAGGAGCGCAAAGGGAGGATGAGCCAGAGGTGGAAATTTTCGGGATTTGAAAATTCACGGAGGGCGAACGCACCGGCGCGCACTCACGCACGCACGCGTGTGAGCGTGAGTGAGTTACCCTGCTCAGGCCATACTGGTCGGGGGTGTGTGTGTGTGTGTGTGTGTGGGTGTAGGTGCGTGCTATCGACCGGGTATCCTCTGTGCCGCTGGACGGACGGCGGCGTGCCCCACCCTGAAGAGAGTAGGGAGCTCCGGAGCACAGGAGCGAGCGAGAGGGATGAACGTGCCGGCCGTGCGGGTGACGGAGATAACGAAGCGAGGGGCGAAAGAGCGAGGGAGAGAGAGAGAGAGAGAGAGAGAGAGAGAGAGACCGCGGCACGCAGAATGCCGCCTCCTGCTTAGTGATAGCGTAGAGACTGTAGTGTTCACATCACACCACACACCTAACCAAAATTCTCGTTCACCATTCAAGGAAAGTTCGATATATATACATAAATATATATATGTATATATATATATATATATATATATATTATATATCCGCACAAATTAGTCAGTTAGTTTCTCGACACGCACACTACAATTACTGACCGGTAACACGCACGCCCGCACACACGTATCTACACACATATATATATATATATATATATATAAAATATATATATTTATATGTATATTTTATATTGGCGTCGCGAGACAAGCTGAAGGGCGCGCCCGGCCGAAAATCAGACGAGAGGAAAAGAGAGAGGAGAAAGAAAAGGGTTATACTCTGCCGCGGGAAACGTGACTGAGTCTCGTCGAGGAATTTCCAAAAGAGGTGGTGGTGCTGCTACTTCCGTTTCGTTTCGTCACGTTGCATTGCCGTTTTCAACATCCGGCGTTTGTT
>Ga0157364_1004808_pt1 | contig 13589 bp, 10 predicted proteins | sample AttsexASBM2_FD_111476 | JGI IMG/M metagenome (GOLD analysis project Ga0157364, IMG submission 111476) | Fungus gardens microbial communities from leaf cutter ant in Ribeirão Preto, State of São Paulo, Brazil - Atta sexdens ASBM2 | ecosystem: Host-associated > Fungi > Mycelium > Unclassified ... | reverse complement strand
ATCGATATCTTCACGATCTTGATCGTCTCATCGTTCATTTCAGGATTATCTCATCTCCACTTTATCATGTGTTAGAAAATAAAAGTGTTGCCGTGAACAAAAGAGTATTTCTCTTTATTTCTCACGATGAATTTTTGCAAAATTAACAAGTAATAATTTTATGGGGCTCCACTTTTATTTTTTTTTTACACATATACATGTATGTCCTACTTAACTATTGATCCAGTAAATTCTGAAATTGATTTAGAAACGATGATATCGCTTTTAAATAACTTTAAAATAACTTCTTTTTTTATTCAATTGCAACTCTAAAATTTACTTAAAAAATATCCCCAGTCACTGGATCAATCGTCGGGATGTTCTTGAATTAAACCGATTGTGCTTGACTTACATGCGGTGCACCTTGTTCGTTGTCTCTTTTATGTCATACATATTAAATTACCTTTTTCTTCGCGAAACAGCCGCACAGGCCTCGGAATGAGGGTGGCGGCGGAGGTGGTGGCAGACATAAGAAGCGTGTGAGGCAACCTCATAATACGAGGGAACGACAACGGCAACTGGCCGTTGGCCATGGCGAATATATCATGCCAACGCAGGCGGTGCAGTACAGGGCGCCACACAATGTGCAGCCCGATGACGCGTTACTGGGAATGGTAATGACGGATCCCAGGCCACCTAGGCCCAACAGCATCGAATTGCGACGAAGCTACCCCCCAGAAGAGCAGCATCTGTACAGCCCGCCGTCTTCCGATCACTACAGGTGAAAATATCGACATGGCAATAATATAATTGATAATTCTAAATAATAGATAGTCAAAAATATATATTAATAATCAGAATACTTTTCATTCAGTGCTTCTACTTTATTTTTCTAATACTGTGGACTTCTTTTACGCTGTAGAATTTACAGATTTATATCTTTATGCGTAATTAACAATTTTCTCTCGTTACAGGGGAACGAACTATATGACTCAAGGCTACGATGAGAATCCATACGGTTCGCATTACGCCTCTGGTCAGGCACCGATCGGTAGCGATGCGTATCAGAGTCCTGGTGGTCAGAGTACTCCGAGTCGGGGTGGCAGATCACGGCCATCACAACCGCCACCGGCGCCGCCGAGTAACGCTTCCAGCAATTCTACGCCCACAGTGGCATCCGCTAACAACACTCCAACTAGGGGAAGATCCATGAGCACCGGCAGGGATACCCTGCCGCCACCACCTCCGCCACCAGGAGAAACCATGTCTCCTCCTTCCATGAACGGTACATTTGTTAACTATTATTTTTAATTTACAGCATAATTATTTGAGACACTATCTCTCTTCTCAACATATAAAATAATTATTAATATATATTACAATTATTTTTAATTATTTTTAAAAAATAAGGAATGTAACAACTTATTTTATACAAGTTATTGTCAATATTTCAGGTTCCATACCGCCGCACTTGCTGAACAGGAGCGGAAGTCGATCGGATAGTCCTCTACCAAGTCAACGTTCGACACCGACGCCACCGAACCATTCAGGTCAATTGGGTACGGATGAGACAGATCCAGCACCTCAGGATCTTCCACCACCTCCTCCCACCCCAGATCCCACTCCACCAAGACCCATCTCACCTCCATGCAACATCCCGCCACCTCCACCACCGCCGCCTCCTCCACCGGTCGTTAATGGACCTATTGCACCATTGCCGCTAACAAATGGCGATATCGCGAAGATGATTGCGACCAATCCGCCAAAACTAAAGCCTCTGAAGAGCATTGTAGACGGCCAACTAAGGAAACCGGTCAATCCGAATATCCCATTGGTCGACCCGCGAAATGATTTGCTCAAGGCGATTCGTGATGGTAAATTATACCTATATTTTGTGATTTTTAAATAACTCAAAAAAAAAATAAAGCTTAGAAACATTTTGAAAAATCCTCAGATACCGAGTAATTCTACTTTAATTAAAAATAACATTATTTTATCCGAGATAATTATTTCTCAGGCATAAAACTACGCAAGGTAGAGAAGATTGAACAGAAAGAGGTGGAGCGCGTGAATGCACTCAACGACGTCGCATCCATTCTGGCGCGTCGCGTCGCCGTTGAGTTCAGTGACAGCGACTCGGCATCAGAGAGCGAATGCGATAGCGAAGGATGGGGCGAGCAGGAGAGTAATCTGGCGTGACCCAACTCCCTATCATCTGCTGCCGTTACTGCCTCCTAGGGAAACGGCCGACGATTAATTCATTTTGATGCTTCGACGCCACCATAAGTTCTCCAGCGCTATAGCGAGCCGATCTATTTCTTTTCTCGTATCTCCGTGACCGATATCTCGTTTCCGAAGAATTACAAAATGTTCGCGCGCTTTAAACATTGTATTATATATTTAGAATTTACGAATAATTTTCAAGATAGAATCGAAGTAAATTCTGGATTATAAAAGCATAATTATACACAATCCTCTCAACGGAGATTATTCGTTATAGAGAATATACAGGTAAAATCTTAATTTATTATCGCTCGCCAAACAAAGGCAACGTAAACTTCATTAATGGAGATAATTGTTCGCGCCTTTCATTGCGTTATTAATATGAAAAAAATTGAAATGATATCGATATCATATTTTCTTGATGTCATTATCCTGTGTTAATTTTTTGTGTTAAGAAATTCATTCTGCAAAAAGAATACAAAATATTGTACTATTCGAAAACAATAGAAACAGTAGAAGTAAAATTTTTAAAAAAAGAATTCTTGAAAGAATTTGACGTATTTGAGTTTTGACAACTTTGTAGGATCGTCAATCATGTTGTCGTACTTTTGTCTCACAAGTTATTCCGCAATATTGAATTGACTGATCAGCCAGTCGACAAAGTAATAGCATCGTTTAGTTTAATCACTGTTCTTAGAACATTCTCGAAGACATGCTAATTGCGATCAATTTGCAATTTAATTATAAATGTAGTTTAGCTAAATCGCGATTCGAGTTTTGAGTGAAGCACTCGTGAACTCGTAAGAAAAATACAATGCGAAGATCAAGCATTAGTTAATAGTGTAATTCGTAGATCCAGGTTATAGGATTTTCTGAAACGACAGGAAAATCCTACAAGAGGCGACTGACAGGTTGAACGCCACGTTTATAGTCTCCTTAAAATAGTACGCTTCAAACTAAAATATCTTCTGCATATTTCTGACTTGTATGGCCATCTCAAAGATCACAGTTTAGATATTAATATTTGCGAATATTGATACATATATAATATAATATATATATATATTATTTTATATGTTATCATTATATAATCATTGTATAAATTCATCCATCAAGAAAACATAAATTTCTATAAATTTATATGAATTTTCAGAATATAAAAAACACTAAATAAAAAGATATTAAATTATTAGATTTCTACGCTTGGTATTTATAAATGAGTCATAATTCTGATCATAATAATGGTGTGTAAAAATGTTATGAGGCGTTCAAACTGTCGGCAAAAATATGCGCACACAGAGAAAGTGAACATCGACTTGCCAAAGTCGTGACACACCAGGTAGAACCAGGTAGAACTTCCTTCCCGGCACATTCCATAACGATGCTGTACGATGATGCATGGCGATCGTTCACTCACACACACATACACACGTAACACATACGTACACATAAATAAATAATATAAAGATAATAGTAATAATAATAATATATAAGCGTCTCTACTTACCCCATAGAGATGAGCGCTTCGCATTAAAAGCGTACACCATCGACAGAACGACGCGAATTAAACCAAAAGGCGCAGGGCTGGATACTCTCGAACGAGAGAATTGTAAGATAGAAACCTTAATATCGAAGCTCCTTTCGTATTCTTGTTGCGAGAGTCCTCCCGGAATTTTCTTATTCTTCGCCGTTTTCAAGTTGTGATCTTCCATGTTACGGCGCTGATAGGAATACGCAAGACGATGCGAAAATAATCACGCTAATTTTACGAATTGAAATGATTTTACATTGAATTTCTTCTATTTCCGTATTTCTCTTTTATCAAAACGTTTCATATATTATTGCATGTACCATTGCTGCGATATTATGCGATAAATATCTCCATTTTTTAAGAGAATCTTTTTTTTTATTCTTAAACGGGATGATTACTTTCGCCACGTCGTGTCAAGAAACCAAAATACTTTGTTAAATGTAGAATGGCTAAAGAGAGAGAATTAATATTTTTTAGCGTATTCGTTAGCGTGTAACTCGGTGGAGAAGAAGACAAGAGAAAAGATGCGTATGCAACACGATATATTGTTAACTGCGCAGGAACACAGTTGCCAATCAGAGGGTAAACGGGGAGGAAGAAATACGATTGTGATTTATTTTGCATCGATGTTGGCGAAACACGACGACGACGACGACGATTCTAGATAAGTCGGTACGCATATGTATATCTACATACATGTTTTTAAATATGTATGTATATATATGTATATACAGATAAATATATAATTATATATAAATATATTATAGAATATTATAAAAAAAATATCGCGGTAATCTTACTGCGTAAAGTTTTACGGCGGTAGTGAGGAAGACGAGCGTTTTTTTCTCCGCTACCTCCGCTATTTCCTTGAGAGTAAGATCTGTAAATTTTCTTGTACGTACTACAAATCTTCTGTAAGTAACGCGAAAATGGGACGGGCGATTCTGTTGAATCAGGTAAATGGACACTCGAAAAGTTTGCTTAGAAGAACATTGGACGAAGAAATTTCGGCATCCTCCGTGATTATTTTTTAAAATTTTCTCAGAAGATAGTAGTCGATTTTAAGTTTGTCAGAAAGTTTTTTCAGAAAGTTCTGTAAAGTTTGTGTTTTATACGTGTATCTTTTTTATTTCATAAAGTTTAATTTGTATCACGTTGTTCGATCGACTCGAATCGAATAAGCATAATTACATAAAATGTATTGAGAGAGAAAATAATATGCGAATTATCGGCAATGACGTGTGTACATTTACGTGAATGCTTTGAACGTGGGAGCTATAATTACAATATAACAATAATCAACGAGACTCGAGACAGAAAGCGAAGTGTCCGACAGTTCGAGCTTAAGTTTAATTTATTTGGAATTGGACGAAGTAGAACAGGCGATTTAAAAATAATAAGAAGATCGCGCACACGATTTCCATAGACTAATTAAATCAACTTTGATTTCTGATTTAGATAAATCTAATATTATTCCTGTACAGTGATCAACTTCCTCATGAGAGCCAGAAGCATTTCACGAACAAATTGTACTCATTACATTATTCATTTCACAATCGCGGAAGTAATTCGATAATGACAGGAGTGAGATGATATCGTTTAGCTTCCTAGATAAATTGTATTTCACGTCAGAGATGCTACTTTTTGTTTGAATAATTCTTATTTTGCGTACAGGATGCGTCAAATGCTCTATTTCTAAAAACAAAAGATAAAGTTTTTATTTCTTATATATTTTTTTAAATATTTTTGGATCACAAAATTTGTCAGGACATTACCACTTTCACGAAGATGTTGGCGCATCCGGTACATGTGCAAACAACGCGCAGCGGATTCTATAATTCTTAATGACAGCGTCATTATCGTTACATTGTTATGTTGCGCAAGTATAATATATGACAAAAAAGACAACGTAACGATAATAATACTCGTTAAGAGTTACAGAAGCTTCGGTGCAGATCGAAACTAGACATAAGGACACTTAGACATAAAAGATATTCTTAGCTATCTCGCCAATTTACGACACAGTATTTATCGGAGGTTTTTTTTAAGGAGAAGAGATGGGAAGAAAGAGGGAAAAGGCGAAACGGGATTCTTTTTTTTTTAATGTAAGCTTTTCGATATCGTGCGAGTTTGTATATGAACGAAATAAATATAGTTGTCATTCGTCTCAACCGCGCTTTCCGCAAGAGGTTTCCCGTAAAAACTAAATTATTGTAAAGCCGTTGTGTACCTAATGTCCACGGGTATTCCAAAGCTTATGTAAAACGAAGTGTATGCTCGTGATACAAATATATATATTCGAGAAACGGTCGTCGGGATCGATCGAGATTGGTAATATCTGAGAGAGATGAGGGAAAGAAATCCTGTACGATTTGAAGACGGAGAATGGTCTGGGGCTCAAATCGGTCTCCGGGACTCGCGAGAGATCCATCTAGGCTGCAAGAACGTCATTTACCCACACCGTTACAAATATACGATGGTATTATTAATAATAATAAATTTGTAGCAAATCTGTACAAAGCCAAATAAATCAAAAAAATTTCGTAAATCCTCCACTTCAGGTTTTCTCCATTGTCGAAGAAAGTCACTTCCTTTGAATCGGCAGTGATCTCAGTGTAGATCGAAAAGCGTTTTTCAATCGATTTATTAACGTACTGCTACTTTTTTTTATTTTGATCCACAAATTAAAGAAATTATCATTATACCTTCTATTTTATTCAGTTTCGATCAAATTGTTTCAAATTGTTTTGGTGAGGACATTCACATCGTGGGCTTATGTAATAAAATTAATATTTTATTTGAAAAATCGAGACATACACAGATGCGAAAACAATGATAGCACATTCTGGTAGCACCGATAAATAGACGCTGAAACGATATCTTTTTAGAGTGACTATGCGTGGGCTGATTGCTCGTTTGATCAATGGATTGTTTAATTCTTTTTTTTTCTCTCTTTTACGGATTAGCTCTCTCGTCTTGATTATAGTTATAACATCGAGCAACAGCTTTTTTGCAAATCGGTCGAAAAGATACAGAGTGTCCGTAGAGTTTCTACTCATTGCTAAGTAATTATTCAATTTCTACAGCAGACATTTCCGGTGAGACTAAAATATTTGATTCATTTATGATAACTAATTAAATATTCGATAATTAAACATTCTATTTTTTCGATTTTTTTTCGAATCAAAAAGTAAATAATATAAAATTTTAATCATTTGTTTTCCAAATAAACTTTCTAATACAGCAACTTTACAGAAAGAAAATTTTGTTTAATACAAATCTCTCACGAACACGCTGTATCTTTAGTATAACAAAATTGAGTGTTTTTTCCAACCGATGTATCCTCACTGATCCTTATATATTTCTAGAGCGGAATGGATATATAAATATATTTATACAAGATGTATCGCAAAGCGTCGAAATCAATACTTTACTATACAGCCTGTATAATGAAGTCGCAATAATCGTTCGCATAATAGAGATAGGAAAAGGAACTATATCGAGGATGTAACGGACTGATCTTCGGTAAGCCGCCTACTTTCGAATTTTGATCGATTTCTTTAATCTCCTCTCTCGCTAGCGAAGTCGTTCTCTTACCCCTAATTTATCTTTCCTATATGTATATATCCCTTTAATAGCGCTATATACAAACGTAAAATGAGGGATCAACATTGGTCGCAAGCTTGATAATGTAACAGATGTTAACGATCGATTGATAATAACTCGATGCTCTCGCTATGCATACAAAGGAATTCGGTTAATCGAAATCAATAATCATAAGGATCATAACCGGTGTATGTAGAACATATAAGTTGTCGTCTTTTAATTCCTCGACAGCGAATAGAATATTCCTCATCGATTATAGAAATATCGATGGCATTTTATTATTGGCACTGCGATGCATCCTCTTTTGGTTCCATTTACTTTCTTATCGTGTTTCGTCATCGATAAAAATTGCATTGTCATCGATAAAAATGGGTATCGACTTCTACCAGCTAGCGTAGGAAATCGCGCTTCCGCCCTTCGTTCCTTCGTTAGCGATTTCTCTCCCCCCATTAATTATCTATTAAATTATGATCACCGAAGCATCGTCGATTGCTTGATTAATCGTCACTCGATGACGCCGCGACACTCGCATAATTTCGGATTGCAAGTTTCCCTTTTCTCTCGATACGTTTTTATATTGCTATACAAAGTAATGATGTAAGTTTCTCGTTATCATTGGCACCATTATGGATCACTCTTCTTCTTTTTCCGCTGGAAAGAGGTCAGCCTTTCGTAATGTCATTTCTTGTGATGCAACTCGACCTAAAGCTACGTTTACTATTAGTAAAATTGGCGATTCATTGATCCGCGAGAAAACTTTCCGCCATTTTTAACCGAAATTGTACGCGTGGCGCGTTCCCTCGAGATTAGAAGTTTATATTGAAAAAGTGACGATGTTCTGTGACGTTCCGAAAGTTTGCTTTTCGCGACTTTTATTTACGCTTTTCTCATTTGGCACGATGTCATGAACGTGAACGATACTTGTGGCAAAATCTTTGATACCGCATCTCCGAGATTCATCTTTTTTTTCCATTTTGCGTTTAAAGAAGGGGGGAAATATGGATTAAAAGAATCTCGTGATTCGTATTATTAAATTAATCCAATTAATAACGACGGGAATTATATTTACATGCCGGTAAGTAAGGCAGGCATTCCGCTGTTAGTTAATTATAATAATGACATTTGCATGAACAAATTAAAATATACAATGTAACTCTTAAAATATGTATTCCCTTTCGAGGCTCGATATTGCACGATTTTAATTTCATCTCTGGTAAAGTCGGATTCTAAGCGATAAACTTCCGATCGATCGTGAATGTATCCGCTGAGAAAAAATGTTTCTCGCCTCTTTACATATAATATATACGATAAAATATTTAAACAATGCAAAGTTAAACGAAGAGACAACAACGTACTCTAAATCTTATTTTCCATTCCATCCGCCGAGAATCTTGAAATCGTCACTGATCCTTTCAATCCCTTCAAAAGAATCGTTAAAGAAACATGACTATATGTAGACTATTTTATTTGGTTTATCAAATCGTTGTGATATAGTAATAAACGCGTGAAAATATTTATTTAATTTTCTTCAAATATTCTTTAGAAGTTATTATAATCATCTATATTTTGGATTGAAAAGATCGTTAATAATACTTCAATAAGACTTATACTGGCGAACGATTATAATAAATCTCTTATACAGCAACGATTAAATCGAGGATGTCTGAAATGACGGAGGATTGCCTTCATATGATCGCGATACTTAGGACATCGAAAAAGAGGATGGATATGAACAGAGTAATACTTTTCGTTTTTCATGCGTTCGATTTCTTTTTTCTCTAGAAGGAAAGATAGAAAAAGTCTTTGTCTATGCATGTCTTATGTGTGAAATCATACAAGTCTGTGAGCTCAAATGTATTGAGCTTTCTAGATCCAGCTGGACTTTCGTCGGCATTTTCATCTAGATACTCTTCTATCTAAACATTTTCACACAGACAATATAAACATTTAAAAGATATCCGATGAAATTAGGATACCTTTTAAACTTTTACATTATCGAAGTTTACTCCACTGATGAAGTCGTCTTCAATCTGAAGGCATCCGTCAGTAGCCATCTTCGATTTTTTTTCTCTAGAACTTTAGGAAAATTCTGAACAAGTCCCTTGCGATCTCCTGTGATATTCTTGATCATTTCTTCAAATATGATCTTCGCTCTTGCTTTGCCACCGGCCGACGTCAGTAGTCCTCATCTTGAAGAACTACGAAGACGTTTCTGACTGTCTCCCCGTGAACCTGAGGAAAATCCTGAGCGACGTGACATCTTGAGCTATCCCGATTCTTGAATCTCGTTCTACCCGAACATCTACCTCTCACTCTTGCTCCACGCTGATGTCCACTGTTCTCACCCTGGACGAGTCCGTGGGCAATAATTGAAGACGTTCAGGCTCCGCATCCAGCATGATGATACACATGAAGCTCTTACCGGACGCCTGATCTCTGGGATAGATGGTCACCGGCGCGAACTTATCCACCGAACCGTCTACATAAGAACAAAGTTTCCGGTATACCTGGGGAAAGTGTCTCCTCAAGGAGACTCCCCTGAGCCTGAGCTGCCGTTGAATATTAGTGAAGCTGATCTCTCGCGCTTTTCGTGGCGTGTTCTGACCGTTGTTACCAGGTAATGATGTCAAGACTAGAGTCTCAGGCGAGTCCATCTCTCTAGTGATGTTACAGGGAGACGCAGGTGCTTGTTGCGACAATCTCCTCCTGGCCTGCGGAGACGCCGAGGAGGAGGAAGCATGCTGCTTAGCCGCCCCGTCGAGTCTGATTTTCGCACACCTGGATACCAATTGCCGTTCCCATCTGACCGCGCCGCTAGTCGGTACTTCGCTGACCACGCACACCGCCACGTAGAGCACTAGCCGCGTTTCCGGATTATATGTCTTACAGAGGCGCATCAGTTCGGCGTAGAGCTCGGCGCCCATCTCGCCCGGGAGTAAGTCCGACCAACGCACGTAGGTGGGCTCGCCAAGGTCGGCGAAGCCGTTGCCGACGAAACGCTCGGCCGCTTCGGGGCTCGAGAAGAAGCACTTGACCGCGCCGCGACCATGACCGGCGTAACCCCGTCTGGCAAGGGAGGAGATGTGTTTCAGAGTGGCCGGGTCCTCTTTCGCCGAGGACAGTACCTGGCGGCAGAGACTGCCGGCTCGCGAATGAAGGCAGGTCCTGCGATGACGTTGCCAGTGAGCTCTTCGACATTCGCGCGAACAGTATAGGCAGGTGCAGTTGTGGCAGCTCTTATAGGTCCTCCTCGCTTCTGCCAGGGTGGTCGAGTTACCGCACTTGTTGTTACGGCACCGCACTACCTTGTCCATGGCAGCCGAGCTGCCGTTAGTGGAGTCTTGGGCATTGTCGAAAGACACCCTACGGTGACGCGGCTGGACGCCACCGCGCGGCATCAACGACGAGGACGACGCAGCTGCGGCGGCGACAACCGCAGCTCGTGAGGGCAGCGTGTCGCTGCCCTCACTCTTCCGTCTCACCAGCTCGCCCGAGTAGAAGTTGCGCTGATCGTCGACGGTTGCCTGATGAACGTCCATTACGCTCTTAGCTGACTCTGCGACAGGTCAGATCGATTGCCTTTATCAATACAAGTATGACAAGATGGAGGGATAGGAGAAACGATGAGAGAGGTTGGAGAACGATTGTGATTGAACTGAAGGACTCATCTCAAAAATCGTGTTAGATTTTGTAAAAAGCAAAGATGCATATTTTCAAGCGGATTATTTTATTCTTGCAAAATTTCCATGCAGCGCTCTTTCCAATACCTAATTTTCATATTTTCAAAGTGTGAATTTTAACACGATTTGAAAGCGAGCTCTTCTTCTTGAGTCAGTCTACCAATGGCATTAAATGGAAAATGATGATGTTTATTATTTTGGTGCGACATGATGAATGACACTAAATGATTTTGTGTAGTAATGTTATATCGAACGAGAGAGAGAATTCGTTCTCACTTTCCTCCGTCATCGTCACCGAGAGCCAGCGCGAGAAACGCGTTAAGCACAATGACGTGATGATTATAAGCAAGTATGAGCGTGAATGACAGTGATCGGCGTGATGTATCTTTTAATGACGCACTCGTACGTATAATAATTCGCCTCCCCTCAACAGTCTAACTTTCCTTGCCGTTCAATCGCATTTTCCTTGTGTCAGTGATGGCTTCACAAACTCAGTACTTGAAGCAATTATCTAACTAAGAAAACTGAAGCATTAAAGCAAATAACAACTAGACTGAAATCATTTAAAGAACAAGACAGCTAACTAAAAAGAACATATCATAAAAATATATCGAGTTATATAAAAAAAATGTTAAACTTTTTCTAAAAGTATGTAAATTACTGGTAAGAAACATATTTAAGATTTTTTTTTTTAATTGTCATTGAAATTAGTTCTTTCTTTCGAAAGATTTTTTTCATTATAACGTTGTGATATAAACTTTTTATTATCGTAGTGGAAGATTAACTATTAGAAAAAGAGAAATCTAATTTTTAATTTCGTAAATGGAAACATTTCATTCAACCGTTTTAATCTTAAAATTTCTCTTAGAAATTCTTGCGGAAAATTCTCTTTTTATTTTTTGTATGCGTATATTACTCCTCTAAAAATATTAATAGAAATTCTTTTTAAGTTCTTTTTTACTTCTATACGCTATGTGTTCGTTGAATATAAATCACAATTATAAAAAAAAAGACTTGTTATATAATAAGAGCGAGTGGGCACATTGCTACAAGTTCGCGTAAAAGCGAATCCAATCTGTGTATCCAATCTATCCCACGTGCCATCAAGCTTGATCGTGCACAGAACCATAGAAGATCTGTTCTTTTTAGTCGCACTTTCCTACGTTTTCCGTATTAAAAATAAATATGATATACAATCAAGTCTAATGAAGCAAATCAATTGTCATCGATCCTCCCATTAAATATAGCACTTTTAAAAAGTTAAATTTTAAATTTTAATTTATTTATCATTTAATCGATTTTTTATCATTTAAAGTCTTTTAAAATTCGATAACGCGTCGAAATAAAATTTCGCGAAACAAACACATGAAAGTTGAGACAAATCGCTGGAAAGTATAGGAAGCGCTGCTAAAAGGGGGACAGATCTCTTAAAGACAAAGAAAGATGTAAGAAAAGAAAGAGAGAGAGAGAAATATATATATATATAGAGAGAGAGAGAGATATATAGAAAGAGAGTGTCGAGAGTCTTGGTGATGATTTTTGTCTTACGATCTCCGTTTCGGCTCGTGTTATTAATCATGCGGTCCTAATCATTCGCGCGATAAGCAGCGAGCGGCTGCTGCGGTGGCCGGCCACGGCCAAACTCGTCCTTGGACTCTGGGGTGTCTACGACCCCGTGAGGAGCTTTACACGCCCTTAGGCTCGCTTCTGCAAAGGTGCAAAAGAACGTGAGTTCGAAGGAGGTAGGCGAGTAATCGAGATAGGCGTTATCGCGTTCTTCTTCATGTCGGATGATGTTCTCATGGGTTTCTCTTTTTTTTTTTTCTGTATCGATAGATTGAGTCAGGTCCACAGAGTACTCGAGTTAAAAAGCAACAACGTCGCATTCGTTCGTCCCGTTTTATTTAGTTATATTTCTTTAGGGATGAAATTGAAATTCTCTTTCGGAAGAGTCGTTGGGGGAGTCTTTTCGTAACATATTCTTTCGATTCCCTGCGCCGTCGATAATGTGATATGTAAGAATGATATGATATATGTAATTTTATGTTGAGTATCTCAGTTCGCGCGCGGAACCTGGTTCGTTCGTTCAAATACGAAGCACAGTCTCCGTGGGTGAAGGGTGAGGTGAGTGGCGACGAGGCGAAGAGAAACGCAAGTTTAAGTTTTTCTTTACACCGCAAAGCGGAATACACAATCGGAATACACGTGTAGATCGAAGTGACCTAGAGAATGTATACACCAGCGGCAGATTTTTCTCGTACTAAGAAATTAAAGAAAAGAAAGAAAACAAATTCCAAAAGAATCTTTAGAAATTTTCCAAAAGAATTCCGTCTTAAAATAAATAAATTTTTCAGAATAAAATTAATTGTGAGAATTAAGAATCGGTAAATATATATTTATGATATCGAATTTCTGCCGCTCGTGTAAAATTCTTATAGCTAGGACACTCGATGTGCACGCTCTTCAGGGTTTACAGTAGGGGGGGGGGGAGGGTTCGTCCGTATAGAAATTGATCGTTTTTGAATAAAATTTGCCGACCAGAACGAAAAATTACAAAGTCCCCCTACCTT
>Ga0157364_1004807_pt1 | contig 13591 bp, 8 predicted proteins | sample AttsexASBM2_FD_111476 | JGI IMG/M metagenome (GOLD analysis project Ga0157364, IMG submission 111476) | Fungus gardens microbial communities from leaf cutter ant in Ribeirão Preto, State of São Paulo, Brazil - Atta sexdens ASBM2 | ecosystem: Host-associated > Fungi > Mycelium > Unclassified ... | reverse complement strand
GCACGCACGCACGCACGCACGCACGCACGCACGCACGCACACACACACACACACACACAAAATACATCACATCTAAGTTGTTTCATGTTTTCAGGCACTTTCTGATGTACTTTCAGACGCACTCTTTCACCACTTGCATTGATTTGTGCTTATAAATAAGCGGCAAAGTAAATAGTACGCACTGTACTATTTATATTGGGACACGTGTTTGCAATACGCATCAACTTTGAATCACCAGCACTGATCTATGTCAAGAGAACTTATTGGACTTGTTGATAATAATTGTTATCTTTCGTTGTAACAACATTTAATCTTGCCGATTCAATTTTTCATTTCTATTTAATATTTTTTAATTCAATCCCCTTATTTAGTATCGTTATTTTAAAAATAGTTACACTATTTTTAAAATAACAATACTAAAATCCATAGTGAATTTCCAATATAAATCACTTTATACATTTAATGTTTTTATCTTATCTCTTCTTGCAGTCTTTTCTTTTTTTTGATTATTATTATTATTATTAAAGCCATTGAAATTATCAATTATATTAGTTTCTATAAAATTAAATTTATATAAACGCACTCTTTTCAATTAAAATTATTATATATTCTTATTAATAATAATATGAAATTTTGTTTTCTGTGACGATTGAATTGCATGCTTGGCATTTTGATTGTACTAGTTTCTAAATCAGTGTTTAACATCGCATAGTTTCGTACAGGTGATTGCAACTAATTTTCCGCTTCGCTGAGCCACTTTTTGTAAATATCATCGATTTCAAGCAGTCGTCAACAATACGTAGCAGGCGAATCGCATAACTGATAAGAGAACTAAGTATCCATAATTCATGCTGAGAATTAGATAAATATGAGTTCTTGAAGAAAAAATCGACAAAATACAAATTTTGCAATTTAAATAATTTAAGTAATAATAATAATAGTAATAATAATTAAATAATAATATATACAATGATATATAATAATTAAATAATAATTTTGTTCTTAGTAATTTTCTAAGCATGTATGTAAATTTTTGAATTATAAAGTGAATTGAATTAAATAAGAGATTACATTTTTTATGTAGTAAACAAAAATATTCTTGAAACAATTAGATAACAAAATTTTCGTCGAAAATGTTTTATAGAAAATTCTTTCTTTTCATGTTCTTTGGTGCTTATCGTCTACTTCACTGTCTTATCATCATGTTATCGTGTATGGTTCCATCGTTGTTATGTATAGAAGCGTTGTACTCCTGTTACAACGCTACGCGGACACGTTAACGCGATACAGATAAGGCATTTTATCACAAAATAATGTGATGAATAGCAGGAAGAATTTATTTGGACAAGAGTCATGAAGATTATAGTGAACATTAAATTATGTCTATTTAGAAGTAATATATAATAAGATATCGTAAAATTAAATTAAACTAGATATTAACAAAGGATGCAATTTATAAAAATATTTATTTTTAAAGATGTAGCTTTATAAGAGAAAAAATTAGTATTAGACGAAATCAATTAAATTTCGAAAAACTCGCAAATTGTCGCGCATGTTTTTCTTCATTATTATAGTTATCTATTATTAGCTACTCAAGCTTCGAAATGAAATGCATTTAAAATAGGTATTTCAGTGGTATAAACAGGTGATAATATTCACGACTCACTCTTAACAACTGATAAATGGAATATCTACCAGTGATATTATTAGACTGTTATTGCTAATAATTATCGTGCATAAACATTGTTTATGCATTTGTCTCTAAAATGGAGCTCAGACTCACAAGTTAATAAATGCCATCGTCAATTTCATTCATGAGAAAGACAGTGTGACTTTAAAATATCATTCATAAAATGCCTACGACCAGATGATCATTAATACTCGTGAATCGCCGCGCTTTCCTTCTCGTCGTTAAACTGACACTTAATTTAATTCACCTTTAAAATAAAAGACATAATACTCAAATAGATTTACATTATTAATAAAAAAGATATAAAAATTCAATATACATGTATTGATATCAAAAACTTAATATAAATATATTCACATATATAAATATATACGCATAAGTAAAAAAATGATTTATTTATTAAATATTTATTAAATAGATAATAAAAAATTTAATTAGATAATTTAAATAGAAAAATAAAAAAATAAAAAAAATTCTTGAATTTCAGAAGTAAATTAAAAAAATTGTGTTTGTTCTTGCGAAAATCAATCCCAAGAAATACATTCGTAATGTAAAAAAGATGTATAAAACACTCCTAATTGTATAGAAGTTTGTCTATTTAAATAAAATCTGTGTCAAGAAAGTGGACAGACGGACGTGAATATATAAACTTGAAGACAGATATATGGGGTAGATGACTATAGTATTTACTGCTAAATATAGAATCCAAGCGGGTTTACTGTACGGGAGTTATGCGAGTTCACACTGTGCCGAAGACACGTGAAGAGAATCGATTTAAGCACGCAAGCTCAAAGGTGAAAGTACGAACATCATAGCGTGCTACAATTGTACTACACAGTTGACTCGATTATCATCGAGGGATGTTTGATGTAGAAATCGGTGCACAAAATAATAACTGGCACCGATAACCTCTGCTATCGATACTCTGCAATTCCATGTATTGTTCCCTTGGTTCACGTGCAGTAAGAGGCGTATCATTAACACGAGACTCACTTTCCATCTAGCTTCTAATTAAACCTGCAAATACACGAGCAATTATATAGAGTTCTCAAAACTAGACTTGAGAAGTTTCTCAAGTCATAGTCGTTTAGGTTTTCACATGCAACTTACAAAATTTTTGAATGATATAAATTTTTGAATAAAACGCTCATATAAACTAGAGTTTAATAGACTGAAAAATTAATTGTTACTTGGTGCTTAAAACAATTCTGATTAATCTAAAAAGAACTGTTACTTAACAATTTGACAAATTTCAAATTTTCAAACACACATGTCATTCATCTGTTCCGAAAAGAAAGTATCCTGAAGTTCATTAATGAACAAGACATCTTTCGAAGATACCCTCCCATCAATCGCGAAGGCTCCGGTTGCACACATCGCATGTTACACATATGCACATCGCTAATTGGCTAATTTAAAAATAAAATATTCTCATTGGTAAAGCTGTAAAAAATTACTAGGTACCAGCTGAGTGGTGTGTGTAATCGGGATTGTAGGAATCCTCCCTCGTCAATAAATTAATCTTTGAAAGAGAAACACGTCATTGCTTCTACTCCTGTACTTTTTCCATTTACATTATTTATGCCGAGTATAGAGAACAAATTCTAATGAAGAAATTGAGAAAATTATTTTATCTCTTGTTTAAATCGATTTTAAAAAATTATCTAATTCTTTTTTTTCTATTTCTATTTCTTTCTTTATATTTTTCATATTTTGATTGTGTATACAATAAAATGAAGTCAATCTTATTATGATTGTAATAATCAGTAATCATCGTAATATTCGCTTAAAAAATGAATCTTTCAAATTATTTTAAATATCTTGAATCTTGACATACATCCATCCCAGCAACGAATACATTGCACCATCTTGACGTCACTCTGAGTATCGATATTGCATCATAATACACAGCCGTTTATCTCACTCTGTATTATCAATTCAAAATATTAGCATATCATGAAGGGAAATTTATTATGCATATCAACATTAAATAAACATATATCCAATTTCATATTCGGCATTCACAGTCCAATCATATCGTGCATCATTATTTTCACCCTAAATACCGATGTTATATCATGCCATTTCCTTCCATCCTATAAAAATCAAGACTTGTTATAAATTATTTACACACACAGTTCTAAAAATGCTTAGATTAACATCAAATTATTAATATCCTCCTAAAATGCTTATTAGCATCAAAATTATTTCAAAGTTTCAGACTCGCAAAGTTGAATTCCCCTCTCCCCCACTCTATTACTTTAAATGATATTTTTATCACTTTAATCAAACTCTTTCTACAATCGATTGAGAACTCTAAAACTCATCGGGGGGATAACCAGAACTCTTCTTATTTTATTCAAATTTTGAAAATTGAGGCCGGCTTCACAAAAGTATATAATTATAATTTGTTATAATTATTGACAATACATAGGTCTCATATTTGGACATATGTGATATTTTCAACGTTTTCGTGGAGCACAGCGGAAATCATATTAAATATCGTTATTCATCCGTGGTGAAAATTTTTCTCAGAATTATTCATATAATTTTTCAGAATTTCTTCTCTATAATTTTATAACTTTTTCACATTTTTTATACAAATTGGAACATCTCAGAAAATCTACATCTTTCCTCAGAATTTTTCATATATGTTAATTATAAAATATCGTAAAACTTCTAAGATTTCTATTTTTTATAAGTATAATTCTTGATAAAATGTTATAAAATCTAAAAAGTTTAAAAATATTTTTTAAAAATTATGGGATGAGAAATTTCAGAATATTTCAGAATTGTATGAAAAATTCTGAGAGAAGATATAAAGAGAAGATATAATTTCTGAATATTTCTGAGTATTTCTGAAAAAAGGTCCAATTCGTATAAAAATTATGAAAAAAATTTTCATCGGGAATCCTAAACATTAATATTACATCATATCATTTTTTTGCCTTAAAAATCAAGATTTGTAAATTAATACATGGAGGCTTCGTATTCAGACATAATCAATAGTACCAATCGATGTTTTGTCGAGCACAGCTGGAGATGTATTACGTAAATATGATTACAGCATGTTTGCGTAATTATATAATACGGCATGTTAGTTTCCATCGTGCGAACGGTGATCTACGGATCATCGGTAATCCTTAATTAATTTAACAGAATCGAGACGCTCGTTGAAGGACTCATCGCAGATTCGCCAAGCTTCGTGAATAATCAAATTGCTTCATGTTTTAAAGAATCCCAATAATTCGCACCTTTTTCGCACCTTTATTCTAATTAGGCTTGTTTCTTTCAACTGAACTTCTTGCACGATTCATCTTTTCTTTTTTTCTCTCTAACGTAGAGAAAAAAAGAACAGATCTATTGTCAAAGTTGTCAGTATATTCGCATGCTTGAAGTGTCTTTTGCAATATGCAGTTTTGAATTTAGCAAGCAAACTCCGGTTTCTCAATTGCAATTCGTATTGTTTATCATATGGAATGCAGAACCTGAGAAAATTTGCAATGTAATTTCGTGTCGTTCCGTTTGACATCATGGTAAACAGATCGAATACCATGTAAGAAGCACCATTCGATCTAAAATCTAATCTTCAATATGCTCTTTGTTTCCTGTTTCTTACTTCTTATCTTTTTTCCCCTTTGCGATTGTTTTATCAATCATCGTCTTTATCTTTCGAAATTTTATTTTCAAGTATTTAAGATGAAGAAAACGAAAAAACAGGAAAAGACAAAAAGATAAGTGAACTTATTACGGTTCTTTAGACGAAGTGAAAATTACAAAAATGATCAAACCCACTCACTAGGTGTTAACCAATAAAGTTATAAATATTCTAATAAATTCGATTCACTTTCATTATTATCACCTCATTTCAATAATAAGCCCCCAGAGATCAAAGTGGTAAGAAGAAAGGAAGTAAAGAGATTAAATGTTGTAGATTAAACTTAAAAGATCACGATGAGTTTCTCGCTTTCCTGAATTCCTCTGCGATTCTCCGTCTCGAGAAACAGCTTCATGTAGTTTGACGATTGTTCAAAAGAATGAATTTTCTTTCTTCCAGTGTCCATGCATACCACAAGTTTTCAAAGGGACGTGAAGACGTTCTAAAGATATCCAGAGGACGTCTGTCTTGAAGACGTCTAGAGAATGTTTGCATCCTAAAGATGTCTTCAAGACGTTCCTCAGAGATGTGTGTTGTGTGGATAAATTTAGTCATAATTCCCACAAATATAAAGGACAAAATACGATTGTTTTTTCTAGCCGAATTATTGCTCTTCTTGCATAGTTCATCTTTCTTCTTTTTTCCATCAATGTGAAAAAAAAGAGAAAAGGTAAAGCATGTAAATGTTTGACTTAAAAAGAACATACTTAAGAAACCTGAAACACAATAGGTATAGTAAGCCTTAAGGAATTCAATCACTGATCGACTGATTAGTCAATTTCTTAAAGTTTACTACATCTATTGTGTTTCGGAATTACTATCGTTATCAGCTATAAATTGATAAAGAAAAAAAGAAAGTAATGTGGAAATAATTAATTGAGAAGGTCAATTGTGTATTTTAAATGAAGAAAATTACAAAGTGAGCGAATTTACTAAAATATTTATATTTTTATTAATTAATTTGAATTTGTTTATTTATTAATTTTTATCTCGTTTTTAAGGTAATTCGATCTTCAGAAAGAAAACGCTTTCGTAGACCGGAAGGTCGGTAAGGCCGGAATCAAACTACGTATTGAAGATTGAAGATTTGGGCAATGAAGACAAAGGAAGCTTTTAACTTCTATTGTTTTTTAATCGGTCAAATAACAATTTTTCAATCTCAAATGCGTAGTCTGATTCCGGCTCAAGGAAATTCATCCGTTGGCGCCGCAGCGCGTCTTCTGCTAGACTTGCCCCCTCGCCCCGGCGTCTCTCCTCCTGCTACTTGAGGCTCACATGACCCCGTGCGCAGAGACTCGCGCAATTCGTGGGGGTTACATAACGTATGAGGCATCGCTTTATCCCGTTTCTACACGCGCTCTTTCCGATCGTGCGCTCTCTCCTTCTCGCTCGATGGAGGCCGGCTTCGTGTTCGATGAGCCGAACGACGAAGCGAAAAACGGTCCCGACGATCCGTGAAATGTCTTCGTCGGGACACGAGATGAGACCGGCGTCGTTCCCATCAAAGATTACATAACGCTCGTGGGTCGGAACGATGAGCGAGTTTTGGCTCGCGGATTAACCTTAAAAGAAACATCGTGCGGCACCCTCGTGGAGCGCGCGTTGCCGCACGCGATAATTTCATATCGGTACTGACCGGTCACCTTCGTAGCCTCGTGCACCTGATCGCCATTCAGCAGGGGTATCTTCGCGCTGCCGGTATCCCGTTCGGACGTGTCGATCTGTGCACCGACTGCCATTTCCTTGGACTTGGACCACTCCGGCGATGATGAAAGAAATGACGATGACGGTGACGACAGGGTGTAACGTGACAACGTGGTTTTCTTGTTTCTTTGTATTACTTCAACTACCTCTTTGCTCTCTCGCGTAAACCTCGTTCTCTCTGTCCGTTCTTTCACTGTCCTTGCTGCGATTTACGGTCACGCGCACGCACGCCCTTTTGAATCGTTCGTCCGGGACGGAAAGCAACGACGACGTCCGACTTTTTCACGGGGCGGCAGACAACTTCAGCGCGCGCGAATCCTGCGGCCCGCACGTGCGTTTCGAACGGTCTGCGGCAAATTCTGCGGCACGACCAGCGATTGGTTCGTCGCGGGGATCCGCGATTGGTCCGCCGTACTGATTCGCGATTGGTCCGTCAGTGTTGCGCCTGCGCAATGTGTTTTCGTGCGCACAATTAACAAATCACAAGAAAACGATTAATTTAAAAAACTTTATTTGATATTTATATAAATTTTTTTAATATAAATATCTTGTTTAATTTACTTTTCATCTTTCTCTAATTTTAAAAATTAAAAGGTAAAAAGGAAATTATACCAATTTAAGATTAAAATTAATCTATTTTGGTTATAAAAACGGACATAATTCAATCGGAATTGCTTATTTTATATCCATTTCTACCAAGATAATTTAATCTCAGATATTTTTGTCTCTTATCCTTAGAATTAAAAAAGGATAGAAGTAAGTTAAATTGAAATTGATGTTAATCTACATTGAAAATTTAAACCTGCGGCACACGATGTTTGTTTTCTTGTGGGATTCCTAGCTGGATTAGAATCTAGCCATCGTATTGGCTGCAATATCAGCATCGCAGCCAATATGATGGCAAAATTCTAATCCAGCTAGCAATCCAGCAAAAAAATAAGTATTGTGTGCCGCAGGCTTTAGTTCCGAAAAAATAGGTGATTCAATATTTTTTTTTTCGATGGATTTTGGAAGCCTTACTCATATAGAGCGGTTGAACGTAATGATTAGATTCATAATCAACAAGGCGATTTTACAGTGGCGTAAAAAATATTTTTTACATCACTGCCCGTATCGCCCAGCTGATTGATTGTTGCTTCTGCTGCTTGACGTTTGTGTGAATGCACTTTTATAGTTCAGTGAGCTTTTGCATCTGATTAGCATATTCCATTAGATCTAAAAATATAAACTAAACAGATACATCCGGTTACAGAAAGGTTGTAACACTTTATTTTCGATAGGTTTCGAAATGCTTGCTCATCAAGCGATTGATTCTTATTTATGGATCTATATAATGAATCTATATAATGGATCTATAATATGGATAAATAAGAACCAATCGCTTGATAAATAGACTACATTCCGAAACTAATCGAAAAAAAGTGTTGCAATCTTTCTGTGACCGGCTGTGTAATGACCGTATTCATAGTCAGACTTTGTACTTAAGACTTCCTTAAATTTATCTTTAGATGCTCAGCAGCCTGAAATAATTCATTTAGTATCTGAAGATTGAAAGAAATTTAAGAAAGCCTTAAATATAAGACCTGATTATGAATACGGACATAAGAACTCATTGAGCGTCCAATAAGGCCAGCGTTTCATGAACGGAAATTTACAGCGGAAACAGCGAGATCAATACAAACGCAAAAAGAAAGCAGAGTAATAATTGTAGAATTGTGATTGGTTGCGCCGTTCCGTTCCGCTGTAAATTTCCGTTCATGGAACGATGGCCTAAGCGGTCGTGCTTCTGAATGCATCTAATGGATGCATTCAATATGAGCGCTCAGTGAGCTCTTGTATCTATTTGATCTATATTTTTCTAACGGAATATACCAATCAGATGCGCTCACTGAACGCTCAATGAACGGTGTAGTATTGAATGCACCCAATTGTAAAATGATATGAATACTTTTTGGGAGAATAAAGATCATTTCACTGGTCATAGAAATCGATCTTTAAGTTTCTACATCCCTGGCGTTTCTAACCTAACGGTGCGCACGGTACGAGGTATTTGTTAGCAGCAGTTAGCAGTATGTCCATATAAAAATAAAGATTGTTGTGTTTCCAGGAAGATCGACGCAGCACGAGGAAAAATTTCTAAACGATTGTTCTAAAAGAGCTGCCCGACAAGACCGCGAGTGAGGTTAGACGGCAGGATGTCAGCGGAAGAACTGCCGGAGTTTCGACTGGAGTTGGGACCGGTTCCTAATGTCACTTATCCCATCCGCGTTCAATATTGCGGAAACTGTTCGCTACCTATTGAGGTCGTTACTTTTAATACTGATATGAAAAATATATGCTTGATTACAAAAATGGTGGAATCATAATTGGCAATCGAAATGTATAATTAAAAATTAATTACAGCATGTTTTATTTTAGAAAGAAATAATAAATGTTTCAATTCAAGTTAATTTCTTCATCCCTTTCAATGGAACAATGTGACTCTCAGAAAAAAAGGATTAATAGTCAAAGAGATTTTTAAGAGATGTGTTGAATATAATATGGAAATCATTCTGTTTCTGTTTGATATTTAGTAAGAGAGAAAAACAGAATGATTTTGTATTAATATACTTATATCGCTTATGGAAAATATACTTATATTTTTTTATTAGAAATTTGAACCTGATAAAAATCTGATGATCATTGATTTATAGTACTGCGAATATTATCCAGAATATGACAAATGCAAGCAATGGCTAGAAAGGAATCTACCTACTGAATTTGAAAAGATAAAATTAGGTAATTATGAACAAAATTGATTATCATAGCGAACAGTTTAAGATTCTAACTGAAGGATTATTTTTCAATCAGCTACAGAGGATGGTTCTACTGAAGTCAGCACAGGAGAGGATGAGAAGAAGCGGCAGAAGCGAGGCGGTAAAGGTATGCTGAAAACCAAGAAGAAAGAGGATATACCACGATTGGTAACTATCTCCAGAGCACCTAGAGGAAAGAAGAAATCCGTCACAGTCGTAACTGGCCTTAGCACTTTTGGTAATACAACATCAAAACAATCTAAAATTTAGATTGTAAATGAATAAATGAATAAAATTTAGATTGTAAATAAATAAATGAATAAAATTTAGATTGTAAAACGAATAAATATTCTAATTTTGAATAATTTATTTCTTAGATATCGACTTGAAAATAGCAGCAAAATTTTTCGGTAGTAAGTTTGCTTGTGGATCCAGTGTGACTGGAGATGACGAAATTGTTATACAGGGAGATGTCAAGGATGATTTGTTTGAAGTGATACCTGAAAAATGGCCACAAGTAAGTTATGAAAAAAAAAGGAAGAAAATAAATATATTGAATGCAAAGTGGAAATCCAATTCTTTTTTTTTTTCAGATTGATGAAGACTCTATAGACGATCTTGGGGATCAAAAGAGATAATAAGGCTATCCACTATTATACACGCACAATAATTTAATTATACACTATTTCCAGTCATGTTTATTATATAAATAAAATGTACATACACAAAATATATTTAAATAAGTTATTTTTTAAGGTCTAAGATTAGGTTTCTTGTTCTGTGTCTTCCTCATTTCCTCGCACATTCGCGACGATTTGAAGCACAGTGTTCACCTCTTCCTCTGATAATCGTTCCTCGCTCTCTTCCACTATCTATACATATTTATTTCAGAATAGATCTATCATCAATTAAGAAACGTCAAAAGATTCGAATCTCTCTCTGCTTCTTAATCAAGTAAAACGGTACTATCCAAGATTTGTAATTCTGGGAATTGGCTTAATGTGTACCAGCATTGGAATGTATTATTTTCTTTTTTCTATTTCCATTAAGAATAACCTTAAAATTATAAATCTTGGACAGCATTGAATAAGATATTTATAAGAAAGAAATCATACCAATTGAATCTCGAGAGGTGTAGTAGGACAAAGATTGAGAAGAATGAGCTTTTCAGCCTTAGTTAATTTGATAGGCTCCATGGCTCTCAGAAACTCTCGGATTTTCTCTGGATTCTGCTTCTTACACGGTGTGTCTTCTAGATACTTGATTGTCTGATAAGTAATGGTTGCAAGCTGATTCATCTTTTGTTTCTTGTAAGAACATTTCGTATTTTGCAAAATATCCAAAACCTCGTAATTACTCAGAAGAGTGTTCCAGTTTCCTTTTATGCTATAAAATCAATGATAGTGAGATATAACAATTCTCGCGAAAAGCGAAAAATCTGGATTTAATGACAACTTACACTTTCATGTCGTGTCTTCTTAAATTAATAGAGGTTTTATAATATGGTGATTGCAAGTCAATATAATTTTTTTCTTATGTTCTCCGTTGAAGGAAAAGTCAATGATATTTAAACCTTGAGGTTAAAACATTCGAAAATTAATATCGTTCTGTTAAATAAAAAAAAAGTGCACTAATCCTTTGTTTACTTACAGAGATTCTATAGCTTTGTTTTATTAGTACTGATTCAAATTGCGACTTTTTTTGGCTGAGCGATTTTTGCAATGTTCCTCACATTCCTGACGTGCTTTTGCAGTACGTATACATTCATTTGCACTTGTTCCGTTCGAGTGCTGTAACTGGTTCTTCACAGTTGATCCTTTCATATTTTTTCTCTTTCTCTCTAACGATAAATACTACATCTACGATCATAAATTTGTTTAAAACGAGATAAATATATATTCGGGCATTAGAGAAAGAGAAAACGAAAATTCTGAGTTTAAAAAAGGCAAGCAACGCGAATCTCAGAATAAAAGGAGTGATTACGAGGAACATAAGAAAATCGAGAAATGCGTATTTGCACACAACTTTGTCTAATATTTCTAAAAAAATTACGTTACACGCATATGTTTTTATAATGAGTACACGAAAACTAAAGGAAAAAAATAGAAAAAAAATCCTGACCCCGACGTGATTTGAACACGCAACCTTCTGATCTGGAGTCAGACGCGCTACCGTTGCGCCACGGAGTCATGTGGTAGTGACATCCGAATTGCGCTCACTTCAGGCCACTGAACTCGCTAGCGTAGTTAAGATGCTTGCTGCGCATGCGCAAGCGCTTTCTTCTTAATTCTTACCTTGTTTCTCTCTTTCTTTAATCGGATGAATTTTTCATTTTTTTCCCCTTCTTTGTTTTGCCATCAAAATATCAAACGCATGCTTATCTTCGATCGAAGAAACGGAAGAAAAAGTTCCTGTTAATTCCAGAATCGCACGGCGGATCGTGCCAAACGGCGAATCCGTTTTGCCGCCATTTTGCTCGCGCAGCTCGGGTCAGAGCCATCGGAGAATTAGGAAACGATTTCGCGGACAATTTCGCGACTCGCGAAGGAAATTTAAAGACGCACGATTTCGCGGCGACCTGGAGAGTCGCATCGCATGAGTGGGGTGAGTTTCGCGCACGATCGAGTATTATCGCGCCAGTTCGAGTTCATCGTTCGGACGATTCCGTTAGTCGAGCGGGATTTTGAATTCAGAACGCCTCTTCGACGTGATGCGATATGCAATGGCGGGTGTTGAAAACATAGTGACCCAAATCTGTCGTTCATCTAGCTCGATCGTAATATTCGTGCGTCGCGGGAACGTCGTGCACAGTGGAGAAACGTAATCGGAGTAATTCTGGAAAAGGTGAAGTTAGAGATTTCGCGTTAGGATTTTGTAATTCCGTCCAATTCCTTCGGCTGGCATCGCGCGGGAAAGATCGGTTCGCGAGTGCGAGCTCATGTTTCAACAGTGCCGCAGCAGGAAAGGGTAATTAATTCAATATCGTGGTCTGATGAACGAACTTGTATCGACAATTCAAGCGGCAGATTGATTGGGCCAATCGACGATGTTGACGACAGACTAACCTCGAAACGCAGCGCGAGGTTACGACGCAGGCTGGAGAGCTGTAGATAGAAGGCTGCAGAAACCGCCCGGATGGTCAACAACTCCCCAGCGAAGAGACACACCCCCAGCGGGATCGACATGGAAGTGAACGAGCAGGACACGGAATTTGACACGGATGAAGAGGGTGGCCTGAGGGTGGATGATGAGATATACATCCCACCACCTTTGAAAAACTTTAATGAGATTGATGAGACTGGATCCAGGCTCATGATTGCCAAGATTGTTAACAAAAACTTCAAGAGTTATGCTGGCATACATATAATTGGTCCCTTTCAAAAGGTAAACACATCGATGTGTGTATCCAATTCTGCCTGGCTTCATAAATGTAAGAGTTGTTTAATCTTTATTATTAATTTAATTTTTATTATTGATCTTTTTCGAATTCTAGAATTAGAGAAAGATAAATAGTAAGTTAAATTCTTAGAATTGGAAAAATATAAATAGTAAGTTAAACGAAGATTATGTTAATCTTTCATTTATAGATGCAGGTTTTAATAATAAATTCAATCACTGATATTGCATTGGATTAATGCACATTAAAAATGCTATTTTATGTAAATTATCTAAATATACTGATACAATAACTCTGACAATGAAATATGTACATTCTGTTAAATATACATTCTGTTAAATAATATG
>Ga0157364_1004806_pt1 | contig 13592 bp, 13 predicted proteins | sample AttsexASBM2_FD_111476 | JGI IMG/M metagenome (GOLD analysis project Ga0157364, IMG submission 111476) | Fungus gardens microbial communities from leaf cutter ant in Ribeirão Preto, State of São Paulo, Brazil - Atta sexdens ASBM2 | ecosystem: Host-associated > Fungi > Mycelium > Unclassified ... | reverse complement strand
GATACTCGGAGTTTCAGTGGTAAAACCTCTATTGCCCCGAGCGGAGGTTTCAGTGTTGAGACACTGACAGGAGCAACTCCGTCATGGAAGACTGAGTTGAATAGGAGTATCTCCACCATGGAAGACGGAATATCCAGAGGGTTGCAGCACCGCCATGAGACGTGTTGTGAGAAAGGTGGCCGCTGTGGAAGGCAGGCTTGTATGGTTCAGAAGTGGTTTCACCACGGGGACATTGTTTCCGGACAGGTAGACTTGCATATGACAAGGTTACACTTAAGCAAAGACTTAAGAAGATGTAAGGGAAGATGTAATTAGTAAAGTGTAAGGATACAAGTGTATATCTACACTATATATATAAGAGAGGCATGAGGAAAAGGTCCATAGTACACAAGGTAAATTAAGTCATAGAATAATGTAGAAAGAACAAGGATATAGTACCTATTACATGAGGTGCTGACTAAGACTACTTTGGCACAGCCAATCATATCATTATTGCCCTGTACCCTAGTCCATGTTGAAACCATGAAGTATCAATCATAACAATGTATGATGTTTCTGAGTTTCTCTGATATGTTATAAATATCTTCTCCAATCTGTTTCTTATGAGCTTCTTTAGTTTGAAGTAATATAGTCTTGATATCTGCTAGTTGGTTATTTGCAACATCCACTAGCTTAATTAGATTCTGAATTTGCAGTTGAATATTGACTATTGTTTCTAATTCCAAAATTATCTTGTGATATTTCCTAATCTAATCTTTTTTTTCATGGTTTAAGGTTATGATGAGGTCCATGCTGTTAACAGTATGAACAATGTAGAAGTTAGGGGAAATAAATATATGTTATGAACTTAGGTCCTTAGGGTTGGACAAAAGAACAACTCTTGTATATAAGTAATACAAGAGAACTCAATAGAGATTCCTTTACAAACTAGTCTACCTTTTATACTACTACCAATGGTCCTTGCTTGCTACTGTGCACCCTACCCTAAATAACCATGTATAGAACATGAGGTCAACATGTGGTATCCATGTTGTATGACATCATTTGTTCTAGAACCTTCTACTTCATTCTTCCCAAGTCTCATGACCAATGTTGTGACCATACCATCAGATTATGACTGATGTAATAGTAAATAAAATAGAGAAAAACTAAGTCTACTGTTTGTAAACTTGATATTACTCCCCTCTTAAGGTTTCTTCTCTGAAGAAACTGTCTTCCATCTTCTCCAATTCCTTTCTAACTTCTTCAAATATTCTTCCTCAAATTTTCTATTGTCCCACCCATACAACATCCTTGCTATAAACTTCACTAGTAGCTCTTCCCTTCTAAAATTTCTTTCTTCTGCTCTATCTACCCTCTCCTGTTTTCTTACTTCCACCTCTATTCTTTCTTCAAACTCAGCTACTGCCTCCTTCGCATTTCCTAGATCTTCTCTTCTTTCCCATATGTCTCCCTCTGCCATGAACTCTTTCCATTGCACTAAATATTTCTCTACTTCCCTTATTTTCCTTTTATTCAAAATTTTTTTTACCTCCCATTCCTCAACTTCTTCTACTTCCACTGGTTTTCCCTTCTCCTTCTTCTGTTCCTTTACTTGTTCTTTATATCGAACTATCTGGCTTACATTTACTACTGGATGAATTCTCATTGAACTTGATAATCATAATTTTACCACATTCAACAATACCACCTCCTCTATCACATATGGCCCCATATATCTTTCTATCAACTTCCACACAGGTCTTTTTTTGAATACTAAGTCTTTCGTACTTAGTATCACTCTATCTCCCTTTTTTCATTCTTCTGTCTCCTTCCTATTTCTATCTGTATATTGCTTTATCTCTTCTTGCATTTTCTTTAATGCTGCTGTTGCTTCTTCATGTACCTTTTTCATTTTTTCTACAAATTCTGTCGCACTTTCTACCTTTCCCTTTTTCCTTATATCCCCCCATCCTCAATTCTCTGCCATAGTTTGCCATAAATAGTGACATCTTAGTTGTAGTGTGAGTCTTATTATTCACTGTGAACTCAGCTGATGCCAACCACTCTGGCCAATCTTTCTACCTGTGTTCTACAAAAAACCTCAGATACTGCTCCAACTTCTGATTCATTCATTCCATTTGCCCATCCGTCTGTGGGTGGAATGCTGTTAACAACTTCATTTTTATTCCTAACATCCTGTTCAATTCCTTTGTCAAACCCGCTGCAAATTGAGATCTCCGATCTGATACTATGCTCTCTGGTAATCCATGCAACTTCTATATGTTGTCCTGGAATAACCTTGCTAGTCCTTCCGCTGATGTCCCTTCTGTTGTTGCCACAAAATGCATCATTTTGAACAGCCTATTGCAAACTACTAGAATGGCATCTTTCTCTGCTATCACCAGTAACTTCATAATGAAGTCTACTGTTAAGTGCGTTCATGGTTTTTCTGGCACTTCACTCAACTTCAACTTTCCCACCAACTCTTCCATTCTATTTTTCATCCTCTGACATAAGTTACATTCTTCCACATATTTTCCCACATCTCTCATAACTCCTGGCCACCAGTAGTTTCTTGTTACCAACTCCACTGTCTTTCATCTTCCCCCATATCCTGCTGCTGGTACATTATGATGTAACTGGATCATCTCTGCTTTTAACTTCTCATTCTTCAGCACATACACCTTTCCTTTCTTCAATACCAATTCCCCTTCTATCTTCCATTCATTCCCTCTCAACTTCTTTACCTTCGCCTTTTTCATCTCCTTTACTACTTTAACTACATTTTTGTTCTTACTCCTAGCTTTTTTTATTTTTTCTAACAATTCTACTTTTAATCCTTCTATTACTACTTCTTGTAAATTACGAATCCAATTGTTCTTAATAAGTACCTGGTCCTCATTGTCTTTTTCTACACTTACTTTCCAGTCCAATCTCCTACTTAATCCATCTGTCTTTTCCATTCTTGCTCCTGAGACATGTTTTAGGATAAAATCAAACCTTGATAAATACAACGCCCATCGAGCCTGCCTCCAATTCAACTTCTGTGCTTTCATAAAATACTCCAAATTTTTATGATCTGTCCAGATCTCAAACTTAGATTGCGCTCCCTCCAACAGATGCCTCTAACTCTCTAATCCTCTTATAATAGCCAACATCTCCTTATCATGGATTTCATAGTTTCTCTCCGTTTTATTCAAAGACTTAGAAAGGAATGCCACTGGTCTTCATAATCCATCTTCGCACTCCATCGATAACACCCCTCCTATAGTATAGTCCGATGCATCTACTTCTATCCTCATTTTTTTATCTAAGTCTGGTGCTGCTAATACTAGCTCTTTTGTGAATCTTTCCTTCAACTCTTTAAACACTTTCTCCTGTTTCTCCATCCAATCCCACTTCTTATCCTTCTTCACCATATTATGTAGAAGTCTAGCTATAAGTGCGAAGCCTTCAATAAATCGATGATAATAATTTCCCAATCCTAAAAACTTCTGTACATCCTTGACATACTTAGGTGTCGGCCACTCCAATACTCCTTTCACCTTTTCCTCCTCCATCTTAATTCCCTTCGGTCCTATTACCACTCCCAAAAATCCTACTTCCCTGACTTTCTATCTACATTTCTCCGGTTTCACATATAGATCATTCTCCTCCAGCCTCTTAATTACTTCTGCCACTATCTCATCATGCCCTTCTTCTGTCTCTGTTCCCACTATTACATTGTCAATAAATGCTGCCATCTTTCTAGTATTAATTAAATCCCTTAACAACTTATTCATCATTGCCTGAAATGTTGCTGGAGAATTAGTTAACCCAAAAAACATCACTGTAGGTTCAAAGGACCCCTCCGGTGTAGTAAATGCCACTTTCCATTTGTCTCCCTCCTTAATCCTCACATTGTTGTAACCCCACCTCAAATCCATCTTCATAAACATCTTTTTTGTACCAATATTCTCCAACACATCCGATATCAATAGCAGGGGATAGTTGTTTTTAACGGTCCATTCATTTAAGTATTGATAATTCTGGACCATTCTCTTTTTTCCATCCTTTTTCCCTACAAAGAACACCAGTGCCATCTGTAGTGACTTTGATGGTCGGATATACCCTTTTCTTAACTATTCCTTAATAAACTCCCTCACCTTCTCCCTCTCTTCTCTCGACAACAGATATACCTTTCCCTTCCTTAGAACAAACCCCTTCTTTACATCTATTGCGTGATCCCACACCTTTCTTGTCAGCATCCTCTCTGACTGTTTCTTCCCAAACACCTTAATCCACTGATGATATTTTTCTAGCACCATTTTCTTTGCCTTTGCCTCTGACTTTGCTACTTCCTTTCCTTCATCTCATATTTCCCATTCTTCCACAACCTTCTTTACTTCCATCATCTTTTCTTTTTTCTATTTCTTCTTCTTGTCTTTTTTCTCTCTCTTCCTTCCTGCTTCTTCCTTCACTTCTTCTTCCTTCTGCTTTTCCCATCCTGATTTTCCCTGTACCAGTCTCCACTACTTGCCACATTTCTCTAGACACCTCGTTATCTTCACTTCCCCTGTTCTCCAGTCAATTTCAGGATTGTGATGAGCTAGCCACAGCATTTCCAAGATTACTGTTTACTTCTGCCCTCTGATCACATCTATCTCTGTCCTCTCCCTATGTCCCTGATAATAAATGTTCACTTTTATGGTATTTTCTATTGGTCTTTCTTTATTAAGCAACCCATCTACGTTCCTTACATTCATTGGCCTTTCTAACTTTTTTAGCTTAAACCCTTGCTTTTTTGTGAATTCTGAACTCATCACCAGCCCTGTGGCTCCACTATCTAACAACACCTCTACCATTACCTCTTCTTGTGTATCTATTCTTTCTAGCCCAATTTTTACTATTACCTTCCTTAATGTTTTTCCCTCTACTTTTCTTACTTTTTCCTTTGATTTGAGTGTATCAGCATTTATTCCTGTAGCTAATACACTATATTTATTGAAAGAATCTAGTCAAGAAACTCTAGATTCTCCACTGCTTTTAAATTGTTCGATTGTTTGTTAATATCCTCAATTCTTCCTCCTCCATACTCTACTCTCCTTCCCTCCATCATCCTTCCTCTTCCCCTATTCCTGCAATAGTGGGCCATGTGCCCAAAACCTCCACATGCATAGCAATTCCTTCCTCTATCCACCTTCATAGCATAGGGGTCCCTTCTTGGAAAAGCCCCCACCTCTTGTCCTACACTTCTAACCACCACTGCATTTGTTCTCTCAATCCCTTCCATCGGAGCAGGCCTTGTTGTCACCTGCTGAGGGGATATTTGCCTCCTCTGCCACACTAATGGTCGTGGCAATATATGTTGTTGCTTCTGCTTAGGAGCCCCTTCTCCTATTTTCTTCTTCCCTCTCAGCCTCTCCTCTTCTCTCCTGCTCTCTCTCCAGTTTCTATCAAGGGCTGTTGCCCTTCTATACCATTGTTCTATGGAGGCCAGTAGATTTTCTACCTCCATCAACTTCCTTCTTATCTCTCCATTCATCTCTCTTTTAAACTCCTCTATCAATGGCCTTTCCTTATACCTACTTCCTCTCACCACCCTCTTGAACTCCTATATGAACTCCTCCATAGTCCTTCCTCTCTGCTCCAACTTTCTTAGCTCCACTGCTTTCACCGACTCCTTCTCTCCTCCACTGAATTTCTTCTTTAAGCTTGTCAAAAATTCTTCTACTATCTCATGTTCTATTTCTCCTGCCTCTAGTTCTTCCATCACATTCTCCTTCCACACATCTGCTGATCCTCCCTGTACATATGAGAGGACCCATTGGACTTGTTCTTCTACTGTTGCTTCTCTCATCTTCATCCTCAAATATAACCTACATGCTGTGATAAATCCCCCTACTTTCCCTGCTTCTCCACTGAAAATTGCTGGTTTGGCTACCTCCATTTTATAGCCTCTGTTGACTTCTGCCGCTCCTCTCTCTGCTCCATCCATCGCTCCTCCTGCTGCTGTAAGTAGGGCTTGTATCTGTGCCTGCATTGCTGCCAACTGCTTCTGCTATTGGCAGATAATTGTGTGTAAATTGTATTGACTCCTAATAGGATAGGGGGGATGAATCTATTGGTGAGAATGATAATGTTGGTAAGGTTAGTAATGTGTATAGGAGAAGCATAGAACCTGTGCTGGTCTCACTCTCCAATTCATATTCCGATAATGACAAAATCTCAGTATGTGATAGCAGGTATTCTTCTTATCCTGCCTATACTGCTACTGACTACTTCGTCTACTGACTACTGCCCTAAAGGAAAATATATGCTATGTTGTCCTAAGAAGGACGTTCTACTCTAGTCAGCTGTTTTAAGAACAACCTGATATTCCTCTGCATAGACAGACTACAAGAGAGTCTGTAACATAAGGCTGATATGAAGAAAAAGATAATAACATGTTCACAAAAGGTGATACATCTGAAATACACCAGTGGGCTTTGGTGTAAACAAACAGCTAGGCTTCCCCTGCCTAACTAGTGTATCTCTTGAGCCTAGAGTCCAGCTATGGTTTCTTGACTAAAGGACGGTGTTGTCCTTTAGTTGAGGATGATAGTAGAGTAAGTATAGAGAAGGCTAGTGTTAAGCAGTCTTCTGGAAAGGGTATCAAGTTCTAATGTTATGAACTTAGGTCCTTAGGGTTTGAACAAAAGAACAACTCTTGTATATAAGTAATACAAGAGAACTTGATAGAGATCACTTTACAAACTAGTCTACTTTTTATACTACTACCAATGGTCCTTGCTTGCTACTGTGCACCCTACCCTAAATAACCATGTGTAGAACATGAGGTCAACATGTGGTATCTATATTGTATAATGTCACTTATTCTAGAATCTTTTACTTCATTCTCCCAAGTCTCATGACTAATATTGTGACTGATGTGACAGTGTGACCAATCACTTCTGACCCTAACCCTAACTGTTCTAAAAATAGAAAAATAAAAATAAAAATAAAAATAAGAAAGAAAAATAAAATAAACGAAGTCTACTTCTTGTGATCTTGACAACTAGTGGATCAATATGTAGGTCCATATACTATTGAGTATTGTGGCAACCACTAGACACAAAGTCCAATGATAACACAAGTGGTAAAGCTCTTAGTTGTAGAGAAAACACAAGAGAACTCGACAAGAAGTCTCTGCTAAATTAGAGTTCTATATATATGTTTTACATGTGGTCCATGCTAACAATAATTAAACCTGCCCTCATGTTCATGCTTTATCCTCATGTCTACCTCACATCTTACTCAAGGCTACCATATTATATCCATGTGCTCTGACATCATCTTCTAGATCCTTTTATTGTATTCTAGGCTTATGACATTACATTATGTGACATGTCATGTGACTGCAGTGTCACATGCCTCTTTATTGTCCAAAATCAAAAAGAAAACAAAACAAAATTAATATAAAATCAGAAAAATAAAATAAAATAAAATAAAAATTGTTAGTATTCAAAGCGTTCCATAACATTGAGAAGGTAGTATCTACCAATGCTGTCAAATTATGACTGCTAACCTCAATGAGGATCCATCTGGTTGTGAACATCAGTTAGATAGTATAATACAAGGAACAGGTAGAGAATCAGAAAAAATAAGAGGAGTAGAGAGATACTTGGTTTGATAGAAGGGGTTTATGGCAGAAAGTGATACGTAGGAGAAGGAGGAGGATTTGGAAAATGTAAGAGAGTTGGTGGACGAGTTTAAAGGAAGATTAGGGGCAGAAGTAAGAAGACAGGAGGGAATAGAAGAAAGATAGAGAGTGAAGTTGAATCCAAAGACAAATGAGTTCAAGAGGAGTGAGCTACTGGTGAAGTATATGGTGAAGTTGTTGTTTGGTTGAGATGATAGGAAGTTCAAAGATGAATATTTGAAGAAGTTGGAAAAGAACTGGCAAAGATAGAAGACAGTTTCTCTAGAGGAGAAACCTTGAAGGAGAAGTAATGTCAAAGCTAGAAGCAGTGAACTCTAATTATTTTTATTTCCTTTTCATTTCTATTTTCTATTTGATTTATTTTTCTTTATTCTATTTTTAGAACTAGGGTAAGGGCTAGAGTGACAAGATCATGTTGTCACACATCAGATAATATAGTCATAGGTTATAAGATGTATAGAAGAATGTAGAAGGTTCTGAAAGAATGACATCATACAATATGTGCAACACATGTTAACCTTAAGGCAAACACATGGCTGTTTAGGGTAGGCTAGAAGTAGTTAACATGGACTATGAGGTTTTAGTATATAAAATAGACTATCCTGTATAGAGTTCTCTATTAAGTTCTCTTGTGTTAACCCAATACAAGGTTCTATTTATTGATTCACTCTAAGATCTTTGAGTTGTAACAATTGAGGTCTACTACTGCTAAGAACTTTTTATAGTACTCTATATATCTTCTATATTTCATTTCTGTAGATTTTGGCTATATCCTCTGACAATACTATCATGACTGTCATCTTGAGTTTGATTATCTTGGTAAATTGATTTATTATGATCACAATCATGTCTTTGTCATTTGATTTGAGAAGTGGTCCAATGATATTGATACTGATTTTCTACCATGGTCCTTTAGATGTTTCCAATAGATGAAGTTCTCCTGCTTTTTCTATATGTTGAACTTTATTTTTCTAGTATTTTTGGTATTCCTGGACATATTTCTTGATGTTATTTCTTATTCCCAGCCACAAATAATTCTTCTTAATCAACTTGAGTATCCTTTATTATTCTGGGTGTTTTACATCTGCTAGTTCATGGTTTTCTTGTAGTATTTGCTCTTGTATCTTCCAATTGTTTGGAACATATATCCTTCTTTCTATGTAGACTATTCCATTATCCACTTATGCTTGTCCATCATCTTTCTCCAACTCCTTCTGCACTTCTTGTTTTCTAGTGTTATTTCTTGAAATTTTATCCAATAATGTGGTTTCTTCTAAGTACTATTGCTTCTGCTTCCATGTTGATTCTCCTTGTCCATAGCTTGTTATTGAGCATCTTGATGTCTTTGTTATTGTCTTTTATATCCACCTGGTCTTTTCTTAATAATATGTCTGCTCTTGTGTTCATTTTTCCTGAAATGTGTTATAAGATAAAGTTGTAATTTTGTAACCTCAAATACTATTTTGCTTGCCATCTATTGAGTTTGTGTAGTTCTTAGAAATACTTGAGGTTTTCATGGTTCATCTAAACTTCAAACTTTTTCATAGCATCTAGTAGATATTGTCTCCATTTTGTCAAAGCTTCCATTATAGCTAGTAGTTCTTTATTATAGATCTCATAGTTTCTTCCAGCTGTTTGTATTGTTTTTGATAAGAATGTGATGAATTTCCATTTTCCTTCTTATTTCTAGGATAAGACTCCTCCAATTGCATGTCCTGAAGTATTAGTTTCTACTTTGAATTTTTCTTTTCTTTTTGGTAGAGTGAGTACTGATTGACTTGTAATCTTGTCCTTCAATTCTTCAAATGACTTTTGGTGTTCTTCTTCCTATTTCTATTCTTTTTTTCCTTTGAGTTCATTGAGAGATTTTGCTATATAACTGAAGTTCTTGATAAAGTATCAGTAAAAGTTTGTGAACTCTAAGAAGTTTTTCACTTCCCAACTACCACTCCTAATATAGGTATTTCTTTAGCATTGAAGTTGCACTTTGACTGTTTAAAACAAAGATTATGTTTCTCTACTATCTTCAAAAACTGTATTGTTCTTTCTTTCAGTTTCTTTTTGATTTTAGTAGGTATAACAAAGTTGTCCATGCAATTGGCTAATGCTCTTTTATGTAAGAGTTCTCAGAATATACTATTCATTATTCTTTGGAATATTTCCAATGAGTTGTATAACCCAAAGTACATCACTTTTGATTTGAATAAACTCTTGTTCATTAAAAATACAGCCTTATATTTGTCTCCTTTTTTCATTCATACATTGTTATATCTCTAGATAAAGTCTAATTTGTTGAAGTACTTGGCATTCTTGAGCTTGTTGATTACTAAGAATAATAGTGTCTTATCTTTTACTATATACTAGTTTAATTTTCTGTAATCTTGTACCAATTGTAGTGATTCATCCTTCTTTGAAATATAAAAGTATAGTGCTATATATTGTGAACTTGATTCTACAATAAGTTCTGTCTTAAGTTACTCTTCCAACTATTAATTTAAACACTTCATTTTCTTTGATTGTCATTGCATAGGCCTTGGCATTTAATTTCTTTGGTGTTTCTTCCATCAGATTAATTTCATGGTCCCATTCTCTTTGTTCCAGTAATTTTTCAAATTTCTTCTTGTTAAACAAATGTGTAAATAGTTCAATATATTCTGGTAAATCTTTTGGATTTATCAGATCTGATTTCTTGTCTATTTTTGGTTGTTCTTTATCTGTATCTTCCATTAGTTATAATCTCTATGTCTTTGATATAAATGAAATATCTTAGTGTTATATTTTATATTCTTTTAGACATTTTGTAAATTATATTGTTCCTATATTCCAATTTACTTCTGGATTGTGTTTAGCTAACTAGTCATATTCCAAAAACATGTCTATTCTGTTTAAATTCATGACTACTATATTGATCCTTTCTATATATCCATTAATTTCTACTTCTAGTAGCACAAATCTTGTTGCTTCTCCATTCTTAGTTATTTATTAAAACAGCATTCAATATTGGAGATGGCAGAGATACCAAGGAAGAGAGTACAAAGGAATTCAGAGCTTATAGAGAAATTAATAGACCCAGAATCAACCAAGAAGTATTCTTAGTCAAGAACTTGAAGGAAAATAGAAAAATACCATTATAGTGAGTGCATGGCCCAAACTTTAGGTCATTGTAAAAAAGGAATGGAATGCAACTGTAAGAAGAATAGCCTGATAATACTATTAAATATGGTTCACACTTAAAGGTAAAAGTTTACAGAGTTAACTCGGAGATACATAAAGTGTGGAAACTCCATACAATAAGCTTGGTAATGTAGACTTGTCAAAACAATCTTAGCCTCAACTTATGTGTTGTGCCTCCTACAAGTCACATGGTCACAATTTCAGAGAATGGTCTTGTAAAAAGTTACAAGGAAAGAAGTAAAGTGTATCGTTATTAATACCAGAGATTTAGCATCAACTTTAGTTAATTATTAGGCTAACTATTACAAAGTAATCACTAGCCTTAAATACATAAAATAACAAAAGAAGTAATTAAAACAGATCTCCAAGCAAGTGATTCAGTAGTGAAATACTAAATAAAAGCTCAGATTTAGAGAGGAGAAAACTTTACATAAAGTCTAAGTAATTTTACAGAGTTTGAAGGAGATAATTAAATAATAGAAACAAATAAAGATGACTATGGATTTTAACTCAAATAAAGCCAAATAACCATGGAATTTTGATGGAATTAAGTTCATTATAAAGTATCGAACTACTAATAGAGTTTTGGGCACAAATCAAGCTAAATAACCATAGAAATTTGATATTATATTGAAGTTAGACATATCTTGAACATGTTTCAGAGTTTGGGATATGACACTTCTCTTTTTATTTTTGCTACTCCAATTTTTCTTATTTTGGCCTCTATTATTTTCCATACTTCTCTGGGTATCTCATCATCTCCACCTCTCATATTCTCCAATCAATCTCAGGATTGTGGCAAGCAAACCATAGCATTCCCAAGATTATACTTTACTTCTATCTTTTAATCACATTGATTACTGTTCTCTCTCTATGTTTCTAACAATAAATATTAACCTTCATTATATGATCAATAAGTTCTTTCTTATTGAAGAAATTATCCACATTTCTCATATATTAGTCTTTCTATTTTCTTTAACTTAAATCTCTGCTTTTTTGCAAACTTTGAGCTTATAACCAACTCTGTTATCTTACTATCTAGTAATGCTTCTACTGTTATATCTTCTTAAGTATCAATTCTTTCTAGTTTAATCTTTACTATAACTTCTCTCAATATGTCTCTATTGTCTAGATTGCAGCAAGATGTATTATCCACTATTCTAAATAATATTGTGAACCTATTGTAATTACAAAAGTCTAATGAGAACTATTAAGCTCTCCTTCTTATTTAAATTATTTGTATTATTTCCATTGTTCTCATAGTTTACCCTTCTTTTTTATCTAACTCTTTCTATAATTCCTCATCATAACTTAAGTATTTCTTTGTAATAAAAAAAGCCATAAGCTTCAAAATTATCGTCACAAACTTCATTCAGCTTGTATCTTCACAACCAGTGGACCAATTTTCACAAACCAAGTTGCGCTGAAAAGCCCCAAATGAGGGCTATTTGACATATGTGGGATGTACAAAAGTGACAACAAATGACTGAGATATCAGGACATCAGTAGCTGTAAAAGCTTTGTCTGCTAATATCTTATGAACGGCTAGATGGATTCGCATGATTAAACTTGCGTTGGAAAGTGCTCATCAATACGTTTACAACAATATATGATGTGTCTCAAAGTGATAAGTGTTTAGAGATACAAGCATATCAATGTAGTGACATAATTAGTTACCTTCTAAAATTAGCCTAACAGCTGCTACAACAGATGACAGCTTCCATCAGGTACGAGTTTTAATCATGTGATGGCAACAGCTTGCACATGGACCATCACTCTTTTGTATATATACCTCTGTGTCTGAGGATTAGACCTTAGACTTAACAATATCAATTATTTCTGTTGATACTTTTCATCATCTATCAATCATCATATTCTTATACTGAACCCTTGAAACACTATTCAACCCCAGTATCACAACCAGTGAGTATTTTATTTGTGATAATTATATTTCCTAGTATCTCCTTTGAAATATATAAGTTTACTTATAGGTAAATTTTTATTCTGTATAACAAATAGATATAAAGAATTAATATCATATTTATAAACTAATTTGTTATTTAAATTATATGGTATAAACATATCAGTTGAACCTCTCATATAAGATAATTATATGTCCTTATTTATTTATTCTAATAACTTATTTTTAGGTTATTTAAATATTTTATTCAAAATATATCAAAATATAGTAAAGATAATGTTAGATAATTATATATATTTAATTTTTATTTCTTGAAAATTAATTTATTAAATAATATTATAATTTGGTGTAAACTTATATAATCTTAGATACAATATTTCATAGATTCTGTTTTTATAAACTATTTACTATTATAAGAATTTAAATATTTATTATATTTAGCTTGACTAATATTATTAAAATATTCAAAAGCTAGTACAAAACCTTTATAATTAAGATTAATTTCATTAATAAATCTATGTAGGAATATTATCTTTTGAGTTATAATATCAAAATTAATTGCTAATTTTTTTAAACTAGAAAGTAATATTATAATATCTAACATTTGTTATGGAACACTTTGACACTAACATTTTTCTTTCTCTTTTATCTATTTTTCTTGATTTTATATTTTTTTTCTTTGAATTTCTTTTTATTTTTATTTTTAGTAACGATGAAGAGGCACGTGACATTGCAGTCACATGACATGTCACATGATGTGACGTCATAAGCCTAGAACATAGTAGAAAGATCTAGAAGATGACGTCAGGGCACATGTATGCAACATGGTGGCCT
>Ga0157364_1004805_pt1 | contig 13593 bp, 10 predicted proteins | sample AttsexASBM2_FD_111476 | JGI IMG/M metagenome (GOLD analysis project Ga0157364, IMG submission 111476) | Fungus gardens microbial communities from leaf cutter ant in Ribeirão Preto, State of São Paulo, Brazil - Atta sexdens ASBM2 | ecosystem: Host-associated > Fungi > Mycelium > Unclassified ... | reverse complement strand
GCGTCGAGTAACGCGCGGCGAGATGTTGCCGGTTTTAAGTACTTGATGATAAATTATGTGAAAAAAGATATGTAGCGATATTTTTCTACGTATTTATAAACATGTGTCATTATAACAGAAATAAATGTACGGAACTAAGAATCGTCAAAAAGATTTTTATTTTTCTTCCGAATAATGCAAAACTTAATATTTATCTTTTTACTATTTAGACGTATTTTGATCAATTTTTATTTTTAGTTTTGCAAACACGCGTTTATCACATGTCAGATTCATCCCTTCCAGCATTCCACGATCTAATATTTTAGTATCATAAGAGAGAATACTTTTTGAAACAAATTAAAAATAGTTAAAAAAATATTTCAAGAGAGCAGAAAAAAAATATGCGCAAGAACATTCATAGATTTTTTGTGTATTAAACTAATATTCTCTTGAAATATTCAACATAAAAAATCTTTAACTTTCCACACATAATTTAATTAGGCAACGCGGTGTCTTAACGAATCGCCAAGTGGAGCTCGAATTTCGACAATAGCGTGCTTTCAGCAGAAAAAGAGTTTTCTTCACATGGAAAAATTCTTACTTCGAACGATACTATACTTTGCACGCCACGTGATCGCAAATATGTAATCAAACTATACATACTCGATTTACTCAATGAGTAACTAATCTACTGGATATTACTTACTCGATATATAGGCACTGAACTAGGGAGATCTGCGCCGTGAAAAATAAATATACTAACAGCTACCTGTTTAACGGAGGTAGTAGCAATGCAGTTGACACTCTCCTAGTTGTCCGCCTTACATTTTGTATAATGAAAAGTGTCACCGGATACATATTTCACAACTGGTTACGGCGTTTATATCACATTAAACTCGATAATTTCCATCGAATAATTTTCACACGAGAATGAGGGATCAGCGTAAAAATGCTGTTGTGCGTAAAAATAGTGCATAGATCTTTCAAAATTTTAAGTGTATTCCGCTCTCTCACTCTCTAAAACTTTTAGAGTAAATCTCACTCTTAAAGATTAAAAATTGAGCTCTTTTTCAAGATTGGCTCAATTTTTAATTTTTAGAGTGAAACTCTACTCCAAAAAGCTAACAGAACACGTAATGCTTTCATGACATAATATTGATTTAAGAGGAACGATACAGCTATACCTACTTGGACTCACAAAACATCGTTATTGCGATGGCAGTTTGACCGACTTACTTACTGATCTAACTAGTCTTCTCACGTGGGAAAATTAACATTTCTTCAAAGAAGAAGACCTGCCGAGATGAGCCACGTGCTTAGAGGCGATTACTTCTGATTTTGTGAAAACAACGTGCAGATTTATAAATCAACGGAACCACTCGCATCGCACGGTCTTTCACAAGACACACCTTCTTCTCGTGGACTTATACGCGTGACATTCTTATTTACGGCCTCCTCCCACCCCCGAGAAATGCTGTGCGTAACGGTATCTTGACGTACTTGCTTGGCCGTTATTTCCTTAACCCTTATCCTGAGAAAGAAAAAGGGATACAAAAACGGATATTTTTGTATCTCTCACCATGGTAATTAAAATTCATAAAAATTTGATCATAGTAATTAATTATCTTTTTGTAACTGAAGATCTTTATCACTAGCATTTAAATGTCATTTTATGGAAAAGAAAAAGTTGCTTGGGTAAGATCTAAAACAAGTATCTGAGAGATCTCGTTGCCAATTCGGTTGTCTGAGCGGTTCTTGAGGAAATCACAGCACGTGTCCCTCGAGAATCCGCCGGCGAGCATCAGGCGGTCGTATTATTGTCCAACTCGGCGAACTCGCGCGTCACCTTACAGACATAGTACAGACGTTCATAGAGGTCTGGGGTGCAACCGAGGTCACGGAGGTCGTTCAGCCAATAGGAGGATGCGTGTCGGCCGGTGTCGATGTAAGTGATCAGATAGCCCCTTCCTCCCGCGGATTCCTGCGACACCACCATCTTCGTGTGGTCCACGAAGAAGTTCACTTGCAGGAGTGGTACCGTTAGCTCCATCACGATGGCCTTGTCCGTACGTAGCCACCGTCTCATTCGTGGCACGCAAGCGTTTTTCGACTGCCTCGGCGGCGCGCGGTATTTTTTTAGCTCACCACCTAAATGGCACACATTAACGCGGAGTTACATTATAACGTTTTTGCTTATTAATTTTAATAAAGGTCGCCATAATAGTGCAGTAAGCAAGAAATATTTGGAACATTTCAGTAATATTACAGTAACGTTACAATTTTACATTTTATCGCAATGTTACTGAAACGTTCCAAAATTATTTGCTTACTGAGTGGTACAAATAGGTCACATTCTCATGTTATGTTTCGCTTGGAAGACAAAAGTATATACAAGCTTCGTGAAAACGAGTTGCATTTCTTCCGTTTAAAAAAATGGAAAATTTGCTTGCATAATAAATTATAACATACACCGTATAAAAATAAGACATGTGATCACACTCACCTTCTGTCAAAAAGTCATCCATATATTCGGTAAAGTGACGAAGTAATTCGAGCTTCTTTTGCAGTGGTGCCGGCACATCTCTCTCTCGATGATATCGCGTCATCTCGTCGTCGGTGGTCATATATTCCACTCTTCTGTATTACAAATTTAATCAAATTAATTATCAGGTATGGGAAAAAGTTCGTGGCGTTTTTCCCGTTAGATGGCCGTTAAAAAAATGCCACGAACTTTTTTCCACACCTAATAATTAGTAAGAAATTACAATCTTATGAAAAAATTACATTATAAAAAATAACACATTATTTCTTATTAATTTCTCTTGATATTCACCTTCTATCATGAGTGTAACTGATCTTCGTGTTGTCGTTAAAGAGAACACCAACCGACCTATCGGAGAGTTGAAAGCCCAGCCCGTACTTGTTCGAATAATCGATCCATTTGGTGACGAAGAGGGGCACGATGTCCTCTACAGTTGGTGGATTGCACGCGTTATTCCGCTTCATTTCCGGCACGCACGCTTCTAGTGCGCGATGCATCTGTACGCTTTGCGCCACAAGACCGGTTTTCTTGTGATCTGGACATAGCACGCTGCTGAGCCGTTGCCGGAATCGCGGTAGTTTGGGTAACTTCCTGACGAGCCAGCTAGAGACCTTGGACTCCTTTTGCAGACTCTTCTGCGAGCGATTCAATAGATGTTGCTGGTGCTGCGACAACTGCTGTTGCGCCTGCTGAGTCGGAATCGTCTGTTGATAACGCAATGACGCGTCAGGATAAACGAGACTCTGTTGCCATATCTGAAATTTTATGAATTTTTTATGGATTTTAAATAATATTAAACAAAAGTATCTTTTTTAAATAAAGTATTTTTTTTATCTTTTTTTTTTAGATTGTAATATGAATACAAATAGAAAACAAACGCTCTAAAAGATCAAGCTGGATCTATTAAATAATTCGGTGTGAATTTATATACTACATGTTGTTCAATCTTGCAAATTGCTGAATCTAATTTTCAGTCTTGAAACGCACAATCCTAACAGAATTACTAGAGTAATAATATCGATGCTCATAGGCATCATCAAAAGATTAATAATGACGGATTTCGTAAAGATCTGTCAGTTATATCGTCAAAAATTTTTCAAGTTGGATTATCAAGTTAGTTACCTGTGCCTTAATTTCCGAATTTCTAGCGACCGTAGATACCGAGGATGGTGACGAGGGTGGCTCGATGATTGATGCTGGTGGCATTTGGTAGCAGCAAGTGTGAGGTAAAGATGCTGGCACGTATTCCTTGGTTAAATAGACGTGTTCCTTCACCCTTTCTAGACTCGGTCGTAATTCGGGATTAGATTGCAGCAACCACCTGATCAAGTCTTGGCCGTTTCTGCTCGCGATACTGTCGTCGACCTCACGGTAATGGTTGTTGCAGATCCTGGCGTAAGTCTCCTTAAGTGTGGCTGTATCGAAGGGTGGTTGCCCTACCAACAGGGCATACAATATGCAGCCCAGCGCCCAAACATCCGCTTCGTAACTGTACGCTTGCTTGTACAGCACTTCCGGAGCGATGTAGTTTGGCGTGCCGCATATTGTCCTGTGGATACAAATTGGCTACATGCTACGACATTTTGTTGATGCCGCTAGTTGCTTGTGTTTAGACAAGCACATCCAGGCGTAACAATCGTCTTAGAGCTCCGGAAAAGGGATCTCCGGTATTTGTTATGTTTTTGTCGAGGAGAGTCACGTTAAAACATACGATATAAAAATAATTATAACAAAAAAAGGTTTGTGAGATGTCCAATTATTTTCAGTTAGATCAATATCATGTGCTTTTTGCTTTCAATTTTTATAAAATATTGTTTGTAAATATTACTTTGTAATATAATTATAAGTTAAATAACAAAATAAATTAATATAATATATTATAGGACATAGTATATGTGTGATAACACAAACTACAACTTTGTGTTATCAAAAATAAATTAAGTGACAAACAATTATAATATAAAAATGGACCGATAAGAATATCGATAAGAAAACTGTTTTCGCTCGAAGCAAATCTTAATGCTCAAATATTTCGATAATTTATATACATATTCAATTCTGCAAACCGCCAAAATCTTTTTCCGTCTTGAAACGCAATCATGAATAAAATTAGAGTAATAACATTATATATTAAATTTAATAATATTAATGCTGATAAACATGTTATAGTTATAAGAATATTAATATAATTTGATGTTAAAGAATGTTAAATTGCGAATAATTTATTGTGAAAAATATTACCTGAAATATCATAATTAACATAATTAACAAGTAAAATTCTTCATGCAAAGAAAGAACATGTATTTCTTGAATTGCAAATTAAATTGAGCCTTACACTCGTCTACGCTGACCGTCAGGCCTGGTCGCTAGTCCGAAGTCGCCGATCTTGACGATCATCCGGTCCGATAGGAACATATTGCCGGGCTTCAGATCCCGGTGCACGACTTTCTGCGAGTGGATGTACGCGACGCCGGTCACCATTTGCTTCATGTAATAACGTGCTTCCGGTTCCGTGACTTTGCCACGGTACTTCAGCACGTGCATCAAGCTCTGGCAGAGAAGAAGAGGAGAAGATGGTATTTTTATATCCGGATAGCTTATTTCGCGCGTTTAATGACGTGCAGAAAGTCGCCTGACGGAAGAATGGCACGATAAAACGTAACGAGAACTATTATATAGATTTTTTATTTACTTTATACTCTTTACTTTTTCTCTGTACGTTTTCTTTGTGCCTGCAATCTTATAATCTTTGAAGATGATACAATGGACAATAAACGTAATATTACAAAATTTATAATGAAATTTCAGGAAAGTAAATATATATTACACAGGAGATTGTGTAATGGCCACTTATAACTCTTTTAAAAAGAGAACAAACAAACGAGAAGAAAGCTTTCCTGGCAGGAAGATAGTCATCTCGAATGTATGGAATGCAAGTGCATTTTTCGAAGAACATTTTGTAGTGTGTGTGTGCTTGTCCTCTCTTGTGGACCGCTTTATTTTGGAGGAATCGTTTTATCTTCAGTAGAAGATAAAGATTTAGATTCAGTAGAAGCATTTCGGGAAAGCGCATTTGCATTTTTCATGCCAGTCACCATCATAAATTTGTTAAAATTGTGGTCGACGTTATTTCTTTAAAATACAAGCTTTCGACGAAATGAGATGACTTTATGAGGCTATTTTGCGAACACGACATGGAAACATGAACAAATTTTTCCCGTTAAATGTTACGAGATACGAAATATTCTTTTTTATAAGTTCTTCAAAACAGTTGTCAGTTTTCAGCGCGATGTTTCACGTTACTTTTACTAGACTTTTCACTATTACTTTTACTAGACTTACAATTATGTTTTTTAGATCTAATTTAAAAATAGTACAATAAATTTTTTTTTTTTAATGATGGTTTATCATCTGGATTAAAAGTTATTTTAATAAAAAATATTTTTTATTAAAGTAATTAGATATTTATTAAGTAGTATTTTCTCAATTTATGCTCTAATAAAAATGTATAAAAATACATTTGTTAGAATAATGACAAAAATCTCAATTTTTTTATATAAGTACTTTAATATTCAAAATAACTTATATAAAGTTACATTGCGATGTAGAAATTTGTCCAGTTATCTAAATTTTAATTGATGGTAAATTGTAATAAAACTTTGCACAAATCATTTTAAATAAAGGACTTACTCAAAAATACTTTGATTTTTTAATTATAATTTTTTTAAATTTTAATTTATTACAATAAAAATAATAACAAATAAAGTAAGTAAAAATGTGTTGTACAATAAAAAATAGAATATTGTAAACACTACTTTTCATATATATATATATAGAGTTTGTTTGTACAAGTATTAAGTATGTGCTATATATGTCTATCGAACCTCCTTAAGGAATTTCTAATAGAGACTTTTAATCACTCAAATCGTCAATCAAGAGATGATCTTTTCGCGATCCAGCAGCGAACTAAGATGAAACTCGCGTTCGTGAAGGCGATTGAGCGAGAGAGCGAGGATAATCAAACGATTAGTGGATGCTTCGTCGCATCCTAACGGTACAAACAGGTCGGGCAGATCAGCCATGAAGAGTGCAAGTGCCGCTCTCTTTCCAGCGAGATGAAAATATACGCGGCTGTTGCTGATCAAGGGCCGTTCGCAGACAGGTACGATGAATATCCATAATTGTTTCTCGGGTACGGCGTCCAGAATGACTTCGACACGTCGATTTAAGTCGGGCAGGTATTTCATGGCGCAATAGAAATAAACTAGAACTTGGAAAACACTTTACGAAAGGGGAACGGTAGACAAAGATATTAAAAACGCCCAAGTACAGAACGAAGAACGCTAAAATAAGAGAACAGCACGCTTTATTGATGCTCCAGTTGTCAATATCTGTTGGCAGTTTAAATAATTTACGAGACAACGATCGAGTATTGGTCGTCGAGTTTTCCCCGGCATAGATGTATTCTCGGTCATAAATGTGGAAAGAGTTGCGAAATTTTTCTCTCGTACGCGCGGTAGAAAACAATAAACTGGTAAGGCAAGTAGAAGATATACGATACCTTTCGTGGGCAGGCTTCTAGGAGCATATACACGTTGAGATTGTCCTCGAAGTAATGATGCATCTGGACGACGTTCACGTGATTCAGCTCTTTGTGAATCATGATCTCACGCGCGATCTACGAATAGCATAAAAAAAAACACGTTATTCAGCGAAATAAATATAAATAAATATAATGCGCGCTTTTCACTGAACAAATATACGCACCTTCTGCATGTGGATCCTTTGCATTCGATTCTTCGGAATAATCTTACACGCGTACTGATTCCCATTACTGACATCGGTCATTAGGTAAACCCTCGCAAATCCACCCTAAAAAGTGACATAAACCATTTATCAATTAAAGAAATAATCCTATTTTCGGTCTTAGTGCTTAATATTAGGTGTGGGAAAAAGTTCATGGCGTTTTTCCCATTAGATGGCATTAAAAAAACGCCACGAACTTTTTCCCACACCTAATAATACTAAATGTAAATTTTTGCAAATATATTATTTCAATTTTATAAACTGCATGTTTTATAAATTGATACGGTTTGTTGAATTTGAAACACAATTGCAAAATGAAGTAAGAAATTAATATCTCAAGTTAGATCAATCATCCATTTTAATGCTAATAAGTATCTTAAAAAGTTGTCTCAAAAACTTGTAAATAATTTTTGCGAAAAATATCTCAGCCAGGACCATTTATGATATGAATCAATTATAATCAATTCGCAATAAACATTTGATTCTTGAAAGAATCAAAGCGACACAACGCGATCTTTATCAATATTATTTTTGTGACAACGTGATCCATCTCTTTCGCGAAGAAGAATAATAGCCGCGTCCTTCTCTTCCCAGTCCTAGAATTCTCAAATTAGATTCCAAGAATTTCTCCTCGTTCATCTTCGATCATCCGTCGATGGTCTTAGTGAAAGGTTCTCTGCACGACCGCTTTCGTTCTTAAAGTAATCTTCTGAAATTATCGTTTATTGCCTCCGCGCAGTCGAAAGAATGAAAGAAGAAAGTGAAGGGAATTTCTTTTTACGAGATGCTATTCTTTGCGGCTTTTGACAATCACAGGAGCCTTCCGAATAGCATGATACGAATGGAAAGTAAACGTGTGACGATAGAAGAAACGATGTATCCTCTTTTACTAAAGATAATGTCTCCAATTTTATAATGTTTTAAGCTACAAAATACATCATTGCGAATTAATATAAAGAACTAATATAAGGAATTAATATAAGAAAAAGTGTCAATGATAATTCTTTACTTAGATTTTTTAATGAATAAGGGACATAAGAAAGAAGTCAAAAGAGGACATGTATAGATAGAGGGAAGATATGGAGAGAAAAGGAAAGTAAAGTGAACTAAGGAATAAGTAAGTAAGATATAAATATGTGATAATAATAATAGACGGTGATAAGACTGTGATATAGAGATAACGTATGTATGTATGTATGTATTGAACGAGAGTATAACATTAGAAGTAGATATAATTAAGAGACAAGTGGATAAAGCGAAAAGAAATAAAATGAAATAAAATAAAGAAGCGAAGTCAGAGTTAACGAGAAAAGTAGGAAAATAAAGGGATAAGCAAAAATTTTATAATAATATTTTATAATAATATATATGTGCGATAGTTTGCGGACGAGGTATGTATGAATGAGTTAAGATTTATGTAAATCAAGTCCCTTTCTTGACTGTAAATATGCTGAAGTGTAATAAATTCTATTCTACTTAGATTCTTTAATAGCTCCTCTAAAACAGCGATTTAATGATACAAAACTGTTTTGTACGATGATCATAGATTTTTTATTTACTTAGAAATAAAACATTTTGTTTTACCGAAACAAAACATTACATAATAATAATATAGGTATATCTTTCTACGAAATGAAATTATGTTTAGTATTTTTGAACTTCCCTAGTTTAACAAAAGTATATAGATTTAAATCAATTGATTACTAAAATCGCTCTGAAAAAATGATTGTTGTCATGATTGGCCGTGGTATGGCGAAAAGTGCACGAATGACGAAATTAGTCTAATCATAACCTGCTTTATAAGTAGACGTCGAATTTTTGTTATGAGAAGACACGCTATCTCTGACAGCTTCAGGAAACGCTCTTCGCTCTACCATAATAGATAATTTTGTTGAAATTACTAAAAGAATACTTATTATTTTATAATGGCAATCAAATTTTATATTATAATTTTACAAAATGTAAATAACCAAATAAATTTGTACTGTTGAATAAAAAAATTTACAATATCATCTAATAAAAAAATATTATATTTCGCTATTTTAACAAAATAATTCAATGATAATCGGCATTTGTGAATAATCTCTTTTTTTTTATTGTTATTATTTCTACATCTTTTTTCTCGGTGAGGTATTAAGAGATATTAAGAGAAGCCGAAACTTTCTTCCCAGCAGTAAAACATGTACAATCTTGTATATTTTTTCAGCCTAACCAACATCATTGAAGCATCTTTTAGAATACACTACGTGTAAGGGTGTAAACCTGGTTGCGACCAATAATGTCGGAAAATCGCGTCAATAAATTTACTATAACAACTATTTACTATAACAATAAGTGTACACACAGAAAAACGCTCGCGAAAAGAAAGAAGCTGAAAAAAGAAATATAAAAAGTCCGTAAAGTCTTTGAAATTGGCTTTAACATGGATATATATTTTAATAAGTTTTTTTTATCTTTACGAAGATAAATTTTTGCTCCCCCCCTTACTGAAATTCTACGTAGATCTATGAGGTACGTTCACCTCTTCCCCCCACCGAGATCTTCCGACAAACAATGCGGCCACGAGAAAATCGTAAATTCGAAACCGACTCTGTTTTCCGAAATAGCTCGTCACTGGCGCGAGAACAAACGACAGGAAGTCTCCGATCGCAATTTAACGATCACTGGCGCGAGGGAAAGAGCGTGTATTTGGTAGGCCCATTGCCAGAATAACTCACGCAAAAATATCCCAAATGAATTACGAGAGTACGTAATACGTCTCAACGTATGACGTCACGCAATTGAATTATCGCAATCGTATTCCCGCATTCAGCTCCAAACGCTTTGATCCGATACTCGATCATTCACGTCAACGACAACATTGCACATGCGATCCTCGTGTATTCAGATAAGACCTGGGAAAAATGGGGCAAAGCTAAACGCATGACCTCGGTAATGCAGATTATAGGTTGAGACCGTCCATAAGACGAGACTTTCGTGCCAGCCAACGCGACTCAGGTATCCCTCATTCTCTCGTCCTTGCCGTGTTTCGACGATAATCCCCGGTACACAACAAACATACGGTATATTGAGGGTTCGCCGCTCCGTACGTGTACGAAGCGGTTCGTTTATCTTTAAATATCGCCGGCAACAACTAAAAATACTACTTCCCCGCACGCATGCACGCGCTTTTGTGCAAGCACGATTAAATGGACTGTTGACAAAAACTCCCCGAGCCTTGTCCCCGTTTTGCATTTCGCTCCTCGAAATCGGGACCGCACCACGCGTACGCATTCTTGTCGAAATTAGCGCAGCTCGGTAATCATTTCTCGATCATTTATATTTTTTTCTTTCAAGTAATCGAGATCTTCTTCGCCGTTCCTACAATGCTGGAAAAACGTATTTGTCCTTTTTTACGTTGCGAGAAATTACACTCCATACTGTTAGATATCAAAGGAGCAATGATAATCCGATCTTTTGAGTTAACATTTATTATTTTTAACTTTGATGTGTATCAAAATGTAAATTAATCTATTTCTGTGGTTAGTTTCGAAGTAAACATCGTCCATATTAATGTATACATTACATAGTAAATAATAAAGTAAATTTGAGCCAAATTTTCATGATTTAAATTATTTAACTCTACTGTTTTAGTTAAATAATATGTATTGAGCAGTACCGAGAAAACTATAGAGATTATTAAAAGTAACTCAAATTGGGTATTATTATGAATTTAACGGGAAAATCCCTACAAAACAATTGCGTACAGTTTGCTTACATCACTTTTGTGCACAAATAAAAATTTTAGAAACAGAGTTACTTTTCCTACATTATTATTGCCTATATGCATTATTGCCTACATGTATTATTACCTACATGTATTATTGCCTACAAGTCGATTGCCTACATATATTATTGCCTACAGCTCACAACCTTCCACGCGAAATGAGAGCCATCTCACACCAAAAAATAGATTAGGTTAGGGTTAGATTTTTTTGAAAAAATATTCCAAGCGGACACTGACACCCCACTGTTTACATGACACAGATTTTCTAAAAATATAAATTATTTTCTTATTTAACTTTAATTTTATATTTGTGCGCAAAAGTGCTTGTAGGCAATTGAACTGTAGCAATAATTTTTGTGTACAAATGAATTGTCGGCAAAAGTAATGTAGGCAAATGATATTGTAGGCAATCGATTTGTAGGCAAAAGCAACCATCTCGAATTTAACAGTGTAATAAGGAGAAACACACACATATGGAGAAAAATGTAAATACGTATTAGAATTCTAAACTTTATGGAATTGACAGGTTTATATAGGTGCACCTTAAATAAAATTTACTTTATTTTTCTGGTAAATAAGTGATCTTTTTCCATGAACGATCACTTGTATAATCTTCCTCTTTAGCCTTCTATTAGATATTCAGGGCATTCACGAAATGAAATAATTAACCGACGATCGATTGATTTGACGAGTGTTGAATTTGATAGAGGAGTTGATTAACATATATATATATATATATATATATATATGAAGGTCATTTTCCCGATACGTTGAGGATTCAATTCGCGACACATCGTTTCACGTGAAGGACAGCGATCCGTTAACTTTGCTTGATTTCCCTGACGCAACGCGACGCGGCGGTCAGCTTGTCGAGAGCTTCGTGGCGCGGCGTTTCGTCGCATCTCGTGCGTTCGTTTAGCGTGTCTCGTTGATTGTCTCCGGTTTTAGGAGACGCCGAAATGAGCCCTCAAATCTTCCTCCTCGCGCGAACTCAGCGAACGTTTCTCGTGAGATCTGTGAGCGCACCGACCGGTTTTCGCGCGGCATGCAGTGCGTCATCGATTCCAGAGAAATAATCCCATTCACGCGCCATTCACTACAGGCATAATGGTATTCGCTCGCGCGATTTCGAACGTGCACGAGCAGACCTCACAGTCTGCGTTCGTCGCGGCATTTCCGTCCGAGTGCGAAGCCAGAGGACCACAAGACGATAATACTGTTTGATAATAACGCGGTTACGCGAATCGCCGCGTTTTGTTCGCGCGGGACAGTCGATTTGATTTCTCATCGTACAAAACAGAAAAATTGAGACTCGTCAATTGTATGGGACACAAGTAGAAAAGAGAATGAATTGATTTATCTAGAATATTATAGGGATAAATAATAAGCACTGCATTAGTTGCACATATCTGCTCGTAAAAGGAGCATCTAAATTTGGGAAAGCACGCGCTGCGTCTCTTTCTTTTCCTCAAGTGTTTTTAACGAGGTCCTGACCTGACCTTTTGTTAATCTTTCCGGCTTATCAGGCGTAGCGATGACGGGCATCTCCTGCTTCGACGATCGATTCCTTTTATTTTTCTACCGAGAATATATGCATGGCGTCATATAATAGTCGCAAAGTGATCACTAGGGCGTAATGTTGCACGTTAAGTGGACCTTAAAGTCTGTTTTACCGATTCAATAGACACACTTACGATTTGTGTTAGTGACACATTATTACACACTGCTACGGTAATAATGCGCGCGCGCGCGCGCGCGCACACACACACACACACACACACACACACACACACACGTAATATATAAATTTTTTATAACTAACTGAGCTACTTTCTTATTAAGTATTTAAACTTAGTTCTAAGACTTTCTAAAAATTCAACATTGTTCATGTAATTCCTAATCAATCCAAACTGAAATTATTTTACATATACAAAATATAACATTCGTATAAAGCAAATATTGTTACAAGTTGTCGATAACAAAATTGCAATTTTTTAACTTCCTTTGTTTTTGGCATAAAATCGATCAGTTTGGATTATTTATACTTTGATTGTAAAAGTAAATTTATAGATTTTTAAAGGCATTAGTCAGAAAAATATATTTGTTTGAAAAATAATTGATAAAGCAGACATTAGGATCTCTAAACTATTCTATTTGGGTGGTCCAATATATTTCTTCAACGGATTAATAGCAAGAAAAGGAGGTTAGTTTTTTGTCTAGCTTAAGCAAAGGCACGTGAACCGCCTCGACGAGTTTTCAACACGCCTACATTGTTCAAACAGCATTAATTCGACGTGACAATTCGCGACGATAACAGCTCCGTTAACCCTAGTTAAGAGTTAAGTAACACTAAGACACTTTTGGAGTTACATCAGAAATATTTTGATCCTAGAAAATGTAGGAGTTAATTTGCGAGTTACGCACGATATGTTTTTTCCTGCTTTCATTACTTCGCGTAACGAAGACAGATTTGTAAACCGAAGGTTCCTCGTCTCAAGTC
>Ga0157364_1004803_pt1 | contig 13597 bp, 3 predicted proteins | sample AttsexASBM2_FD_111476 | JGI IMG/M metagenome (GOLD analysis project Ga0157364, IMG submission 111476) | Fungus gardens microbial communities from leaf cutter ant in Ribeirão Preto, State of São Paulo, Brazil - Atta sexdens ASBM2 | ecosystem: Host-associated > Fungi > Mycelium > Unclassified ... | reverse complement strand
GCTATAATTTTACACAAGTTTAATTCTGCACAAAACTGTTAAAATGTCAGGCAGTTACGTTCATTAATTTTTTGTTTCGCGTAAAAACTTTAAATTCCATGACGATGCACGATTACAAAATTGCATGAACACACTTCGAATTGGTTTTACAAGCATTGTATTTCACTATATTTAGCTCCCAGTGACTTTTTCTTCTTTCCAAATATGAAGAAATGGCTCACAGGAGAAGATCCGAGTCAAATGCTGAAATATAATCGATGAAACTAACACTTTAAAGATTAGAGGAAGCGTATTAAACGGAGGGGACGGTATAAAAAAAATTAGAATACCGTTGGAATAAGTATATTGAGCTAAAAGGGGACTATGTTAAAAAATAAAAAAATAACCTGACAAAAATCATGCGTTTTCTTCATCAGGCTGAGAACTTTTCGAACTATCCTCGTATACGCGTAATTTTTACACTCGGTATACATCTTAATTCTGAGTCCCCTACTTTTAAGCTGCATTTTTTCTTCAATCTTAACGAACGCGTCCCTGATACAGTTCTTTTTCCGCGATGAAATAGCTCGCCGTAGGCAAGTATATCCGGGAAGTTTGGGCCATTGAACCGTGCTGCTGGCGAACACAATGAGCGACCGAACACGGCGTAGACACGGCCACTGACCGGTGCTCGTATACCCGGGTCACCGATATCTCTCGTCCGACATTATCGTACGTTCCCGTAGGAAATTGGCCCAAGGGCCGTGACCACGTATCGACATTACGTCAAGTCGAACCACGTCGATCATACTATCGACATTATGAAATAATTAGCGACGTCAGCGCACAAGAACGATACGATCGATCAGCAAAAGGTTTTATCCAATCGCCATAATTCCTGGGGTCCGTAAGGGGGTATCCGGAATATACACGCACGCACCACTCCCATTAACATTTCGCGTCACGCGGGGAGTAGTCTGCAAAAAAGCACCGCACACGCAAATCCGAGTCGCGACGACGATGCACTCGTAGAGGGAGACAAGGTGGTCGACCAGGAGAAGCAGCGTCAAGATTTATCGAAGGAATATATATCGGACAGTCTCATTGCTTTTATCCCATGCAAAAATAACTATGTTCCATTTTTAGTAAAAAGCGTTATATATAAGTAAATTCTGTGAGAGATAAAGAATCAATAAAAATTAAAACTAGTTATTAAATAAGAAAAATAAATAAAAACAAATTAATTAAATACCTTTAAATACCTACCTTTAAATTTGTCTAAAATGAATCAAATAATAGCAAAGAGATGATATTATTAATTTGAGAAATGTTATTTCTTGATAATTCAGTGAAATAAATTGAATTCATCTCTTGTTAAATAAAGACGACCGAGATTATCCGTGATGAAGAATTTTTAGTGATTACTTCATCGACATTTGATTCATAACTTAACTCGTTTCAGTTTAATTATATTATTTTTTTACCGCGACATTCCGTTCATGACAGATGTACATCACTTAAATTAATTTTGATGGAATGTTAAGTAATACAATTGCATTGTCTCGACCCGCTTCTTCCTTTGCCGATAAAGACGTGACAAATACCAGAGAAAATTTAGACGCCTCGTGGACATAAGAATGCGTGAAGAGATAATTTAAGGGAATTAAGAGTTAATTGCTTTGAATTGAAAATTTCACCGCCAATTAAGGCAGAATGAGTATATTACTAGAAATAGAAAAATGTGTTAGCGCCATTAGCTAAAATCATGCGACGAAAAAGTCGCTTAATAATTGTGTCTTGAACAAATAATCTTTCTAGAACAAGAATAATTAACAAGTCTATTTATGGTCGTATCCATTAACCAGCAGTACTTAGTGCGATGAGTTTATATAATCATGATACATGTAAACGTGATGATTATTAAAACGTCAACATGTTGAAGAATGAATTATTAAGTATGGGAAAACTTTTTTCGCTAACTGCTCGAAAAATTTCAATCCGCATGCTATGCGCTTCCCGATGTACAACAAATAAACCGGTTGGTGAGAGCAATAGGACTCTGCAACCAGCATGACCGTGTCATAACATGCTCAACAATGTCATGTCGCTATTACGAGACGCACACAACAACGTTTGTACGCGGTTGCATACTACTTATAATTCTTTAATGACTCCGGAATGCTGGGCCGTTCGAAGTGAAAGTCGCGGCTGAACGGCTAAAACTCGCGGTGGTACTCGCGATGATTCGAAGGTTATTATCCTTGAGGTGTTCCCTCTCTCTCTCTCTCTCTCTCTCTCTCTCCTTGTATTATACTTTTTGTATTATACTTTATTTTATTTTTACTAAATTCATTGTTTTTTTTGTAACTCGTTTTCTTTAATTTTTGTAATTTTTTCTTTTTTGTTTTTTATATCATCTTTGCATTAATTTGTTCTTAGAGGGCACAACCCTAGAACAATAACAAACTCTCTCTCTGTATCTACTACGCGGAGAAAAATGTAAAGTAATATGCATTAGAATTCTAATAAATTTTATGAAACATAGAAACATGTCCATTTATATTAAAATTTACTTTATTTTTCTGGTAAATCATCAGCAATCATCATATAGCAATATTATAAAGTACTTTTTATATATTTCATAAAATAAATCTATAAATTATCATACATCTCAGAAATTTACTTTAGAATTTACTTTATTGATGAGTATTTTTTTCTTAGTGCTGACAAAATTTATTTATTGCAAGACAAAAAATACAAGTGTCTAAAGTCTTGAGAGTTGTTCATGTTAAAAATCTTGAAAATAATATTTACTTTACTGTAAGATAATAATTACTTTGAATTAGATTTAGTCTCTCTAATTATAACGTATTTTTTACTTTACCTTCCAGAATTTTTACTTTTAGGCAAGTAAAATTTGTGAAAAATAGACAGAATATTTTTATTAATCTTATAAAATAAAAATTACTCAATCATTTTTTTTTTTCGTGTAATGATACATACCAGATACACTACAAAACTATTATATAAAAGTTGAATAAATTCAAATAATTGTCTAAATATTGTATCTATTATTAATTAGAGAAAGAATGCCAAACTCGCTCGAAAGATGATGAATAAGATGCAACAATTATCCGATTCATCAAGGTTACATTAATGTCGACAACGAGACGATACAAGCTATAAATATCTAGAATTCTTTCCATGAGAGCACGGAATCTTCGGTTCGTCCCGCGCTATGGAGAATGCATGTTTTCAACTGTCCAAGCGATACGACCGCATCCATCACTCGTGGTGATAAACGACTGCGAGAACAGGACGCAAAAATGATATGCCGATAGTCTGCCGATAAAGCAAAAAGTACCACAAGACGCGCGGAGTCTATAAATAACGTAACAATGCTAATGAAAGTCCCGTCATTATACCATCTCCAATCGGAAGGGTCTTCAACGAGATTCTTATTTTCGTACGTCAAACTGACTGATAACGCGGGAGAATAACTCCGAATAATAACGCGAGTGATTACAACGCTACATTACGTCGGATAATAATCGAATAAATTTTTAATGCCACAAACTTATCGGATGGTCAGTCAACTGATTCGACGATAAAATTATCAAGCTCGTGTAATATCGGGCAAAGAGCCATTGTCTATCGAGACGAGCTGCAGGTCGAAGCTGGAGGCTGCGACAAGGAATCAGGCTGGTTGGCTGGTAGGCTAACAGGCAGGCAGGCAGGCAGGCAGGCAGGCAGGCAGGCAGGCAGGCAGGCAAGCAAGCAGGCAGGCAGGCAGGCAGGCAGGCAGGCAACCGGGGGGATAATTTAACCACGCGCAGCGAAGAGCCGGTTTTCCACGGCGGCCTATCACGAAAGTTGCGCGCGCGGAGGTACGACGAACCGAAGGGATGAGTCACGGCTGTTCTTCTCTCTTCCCACTCTCTTTCTGTCGCGTCGAGGTCGTGGCGACGAAGAAAGGGAAGGAAGGGAGACCATGCACGCGAATGCGGCTGAACTGCAGACTATAAAGGAAGACGAAGAGGAAAGTGGTGAAGGAAACGAAAAGATCAGCCGCGAGATCTTACGGCTACATGCTTCGCTTACGCGAGACTATGTACTCGAGAGGGCAAGATAAGACGGGAAGCTGCAGAGAGCGAGGAAAAAAAAATTGCGAAACGGGAAGAAAAGCAAGAGCTGGCGTCGCTATTTATTATGCATCTGCCGGCAAACGAATCGCAGCTGCCTGCTTGCGTTGACCGGAAAGAACTATGATGATTCATTGCTGCCTTAGGATAATTATCCCAGTATACTTTTCAGAACGTGACTTCAGCAGGTGGATGCAAGTGAAGTACGTTGTTGCTTTCATTCTTATCGACGCTCTTATTTCTACCAATGGAGATTAACTTTAATCTCGATTTAATTTACTTTTTATCTTTTTCTGAAGAACTAGGGAGAGATAGAAGGTAAATTAAACCGAGATTAAAGTTCATTTACGTTGGTAGAAATGATATTAGTATTCAATCTCTAAATGTACACAATTTAACACAAAATTTTCTCAGGAAGAAATGTACTAGCTATATACAGAAAAAAAAAACGATTTTGCTAAAGTATCTAAAAATTTAGCTGGATACAGATCTGAAAATAAGTTCGTTGGACTAATAATTACGCGGAAATCTGAAGCATGATGAGTAATGTTATAAAAAATTTTAATGTTCTAGCAATTAGTTTGAGTATTCTACATACATAACTGTTTTGATGATCCAACAATTATTTCCACGTCTATATCTAAATTCTTTGGAGTAGAATTTCATTCTAAAGAGTGAAAATTAAGCCAATCTTGAAAAAGAGTGATTCAATTTTCAAAGAGATTTTACTCTTCAGAATAAGATTCACTCTAAAAGTTTTAGAGAGTAGCTAAATCTTTAGATATTTCAACAAAACCATTCTTCCCGTGTAAACGAAATTGTTACTGCTATATTTGTTGTTATCGTACTATGTTATAAGAGAAATTTAATTATTCATTATATATATTATTATTATTTACGTTAATTTTCCAAGAATCGATCCAATTGAAGTTTCCGAAACTCGATGCAAAGTCCTTATGATGCGAGGTATTGCGTGATCACGATATAATTGCACTGATCGAGGTATAAAGCGCGCGTAACGTGGAATAGCTTGTTAAACCGCAACGACGAAGATTAATAATAACATCTACAAAATGAGCTCCATCATTCACGAAGCTTGTGAAAGGCCGTCGCGTCGTTGTAATGGCTGCGCCGTCAGCGTCACAAGGTATAACGTGTAGCTGCATAATACTTCATCATTTCCCTGAGCGACAATGATACGACACCGGGGAATGGTTCTCGTCCTGCCGATAAATATGAGAACCGAGAAATCATGAGTGTTACTAACAAAACTTTATTAATGCGGACCCAAGCACCGAGACGATTCTTTCTATCGAATAAATAATCTCTGATAATCGCGAGCATCTTCGAGATTTATCGAACGCTCCGGAACTAATTAAGCACCGTCCAAGAGCTCTCGATCCTGCTCAGTGACGTATTAGCACTTAGGGTTAATTTCTAGGTTAACCTAGAGACCCTATAAGTTTGGCTGCAAATTTTTGATTAACCTGTTGTTTTTATTTCAGTTTCAGTATGTAAAAATGAGACAGAATACTCTCTAAATTTTTAGAGTGAAATCTCACTTCAAAACTTTGAAAGAGAGTAGCTAAATTTTCAATCTTTAAGAGCGAAATTTCACTCATTAGAGTGACAATTCACTCTAAAAGTTTTAGAGAGTACATATAGTAAAGAGACATATATTATCCTTCTTTTCACTCTTGCTTGAAATTTTTCGTGATCAGACTGTAGACTTGTAGAATCTCTAGGCTAACCTAAGCTATGCATAGGGATGGCAAATTTAGAGAAAAGCGGTTTTAAAAAAAATTTTTTTAAATTGTCAATTTTTATTAGATGCGAATAATTAAAAAACTACTAACGAATGTGTGCGAATCCAATAACTATAGAATACAGAATTTGATTAATTTACATTGAATTAGATTAAGTTACATTGAGGCTTGAGTAAGGAGAGCAACGATTTAATTGCATAGGGGTATCATGAGTCCTAATCCGCTCCTGATCCCGTGATGGCTATCGCGTGGCCGTCCGCGATTAGGTATCTCTTTGTGCGGCGCACGCGGATCGCGGCACGAACTTCAAGGGAAACACAAAGTGCTATGCTTGATCAAACATAGGCCGTTATTGGTCGGTACTTTTTCGATACAGCCGGCTGGTCGATTATTCGATCGATTATGTAGTCGGTAAAAGATCGAGGAAGTCGGAACGGGGTCGCAGCGATTCATTGCCGCTCGTAAAGCCGATCGCTGTTTTTCCCCGCGTTACAATTGTGCATTATCTACGATGCCTTGTCCTGGAACTTGTTCAGGCGCTGCGATATGTATGTATTTATAACACGAGAGTTGTTTGCTGAACGTAAAAAACAATTTTATTCGCAATAACACCTCGTACTATCGAAGCGCGTTGCGTAACGCGTCGCGCGGGTTTTATTTGTCGTTGCATCGATAACAAGAAATGGCAATGTCGACAAAATTAAAAACTTGCGATTTTTTCGAGAATAAACGCAATGCACATGCATAATATCAAAAAGCGGAGTAATTAGCTCGAGCAAAATTGAACTCGATACGAGAGCGTGATAATTGTTTAGCGCGAAAACGCACAATCGGTGTTATGAAATTTAGTTAAGAGGTAAAATTATCCAATTATTTGTTATTGAGAGTTATAAATTATGCATATTGTTTCAATTACGAGCATTCGGCAGAAACGTTTCCAAACAAACATTGGATAATTGAAAAATATATGACAAATATAACATCTCGTTCTCCCGAAAGCGAGAGGTAACGAATTTTGCAATCGTAGCGAAATAATGTTAAAAAACAGATCTTATGTTTATTTTGAAAAGCGCAGTGTTTTCGCAAAGCAAGTTCTTGCGACTCCATCAATTGGAGCAACAACATATTCTTGTAGAATGCTCTTTCGCGACTCACCTCTGCGAGTGGCTCTTCCTTGGTGACGTCTCCATTCTTGGGCGTTTCATCGCGGCTCGGCTTAGTCTTGTCCTTCTTGCTGAAGCTGATCGACCTGAAGGACCACTTTTTCTTCTAGAAAACGAGAAGACATGTCTGATAGCAATCGGCAAACTCATCGCATGTAATTACGCGTCATATTTCATAGAAGGAAAGCTTCTAAATTGACACGAACAATTGATGATATATGAATATGTTTCAATGTTCTATCGTGATATGAGGAAAATTGATGTATTTTATCAAGCACGATTAATTAAGTCAGGATGGGGCGAGCGCAGATGCAAGTTGCCTTACCTTTTCCTTCTTTTTGGCTTCCTTATTGTCTGGAGAAGTGGCAGTGTTCGGACTGGCAGGGGTGGCCTCTGTGGGCGTCGTGACCTCCGCAACCTCCGCAGGAGAGTCTCCAGACGATTCTTGCTTCGTCTCCTCAGCTTTTACTTCTTCTTGCTGCGGTTGCTGAAAACAAAGGTAAAGTTTTCTTCAAATTTCGTCTTCTGAGATGTAAAGCGACCATAAACACTCAATATTCAGCGAGAAAAAGGTTTCTTTAATTCAAAGAAACATTTCTTTAAATCGAAGAAACCTTTCTCTGGGTGTTATTGTATATTATTCGATACTATTGAGACACTCTTTTTAAACAAAATATCTAAAGATTCAATATAGCCCTTAGAATCATAAATATTGACAATCAATAATATCGTGCAATAATATTGAATATCTATTCGGGTCGGTTTACATTAATACTTTACAAATAATGGATGATTTTGATTCGAGCGATAAAAATACTTTTGACGTATAATAGATACATAAATATGTTTCACGATTGGACAAATATAAATCATCTGAATTCTCAGAATCAGCCCAGTGATATGAATCATCACAAACAGTATTTTATCCTGATATAGAATTTCTGTAAGGCATGGCACGAAGGCATAAACGAGAAAAGAGAATCATAAAAATAAACGATATCGTATGTAAGATATACCCCATGTCGTAAATCTTATATCGTAAATCGATACCTTGTAAAGCTACAATGTACGACTTCTCGCGGTAATACTTCCGAGTCCTACCATTTTGCGAAATGATAACGCTCGAGCATCAACCGATAGCTGCTTTCAACATGGCTCTTCACGACCGCGCATATATTTAAAGTCGTTAAAGAGAGAAAGACCCAGACATTTTCCATGTCATTCTAAAATCACGTATCTCATTAACAACTTTATTACTCCGCTTTACTACGCTATCATTAGCAAAACATCGAATGTAAATTACATTACTGAGAGCTTTGACGACAATATAATTATATGTAATCATCAGAAAGCTGATTAAAAATTGAGCTTAATTTTTCGTAAATTTAAATTAAGAATTTAAAATTAATATCATAGAAACACAAATTATCTCGATTCTTTGCTAATTTACCTCGAAATTTAAATCTTATCAATTTGCACGAAAATGTAGAAGCTACACGACATCGAAAAGCTCATTATCTCATTTCCCACATATAGTTAGGCAAAACTGATTATACAGACAGGCTTTTCGCCCACGAGCATATACGTTTCCGTGATGATACTTGTATAGTCGTCGAAAGTTTCTCATCTTGCGTCCTGAAGTACCGCCACTCCGGAATGAAGTCGCTTAACTCTTTCTCATCGTACCCCGAGGCCCATCACTTATAAATAATATCAAACTTCCGTGAACGGGGTTAGTTTTCACGGAAAGTGCACAATGCATAACGAGACTGTACAACATGAGAAGCACCACCTTTGTCCCGATCCTAAAAGACCCTTGACAATCTCTCTGATGTGCAGCTTACCAAACTAGCCAAGAAAACTGCAGTCGACGAGAGCTTGTCGATTCGACTTTACGCAAGGAAAGTTCGTTAGAGTCGATTAGATTTCGAGTATCAAGCCCTGAAGCCTCAGAATTTCTAAGCTTCTCATAGTAATAATTGCATACTTCAAATCCAGTTACAAAACAAATAAATCAATAAAGATTAGAAGATTCGTCGGATTATTATACTTCCATTGACAAATAAATTGTAAACGACTTATCGCTAAATATAAATAGTTTCTTTTACCTAAAATTATTTTTAGAACGATAATATCGCAAGAATGGTCGAAGATGCCAATTTTTTTTATTTTCAGTTAATAAAGAGTTATTTTGATATTATTTATGTCATTAGAATTATTTCTATTATATTCACATATTTTCAATATTCTGTACTGTATATCTAATATAAAGAAAAAAGTTAAAATAATTAGCGAAATCAAAATGATACAATCGTGGTTTTAATTTTAAAAACAGCATAGCAACTATCCAGCAAATTTACAAAAAAATTCTAAAGAGATTATAAAGCAAAGAAAATCGCAACAATGCAATTGTTAATTGAACAAAGAATGTAATTACGATTCACAATGTAAAACAGACAGACAGAATAATGCTTCGTTAAAAACGCTTCTTAGAAATTGGCTTCTTAGAAATTGGAAAGACAAATATCTGCATTTCTCTCCTTGAATTGATGATTCGCTTATCATCCGTGTTTCCTTCGTGTTATTTCCTTCGTGCTATTTCATAACACACAAAATTATTTTTTTTTCGAAATCGCGCGTTTTATCATATCTCTTGCAATAGTTTTTTATTGTGAAATTTTATTCTAAATCGGACGACTGTTTTTTGCCAGATAAGACTTTCATTATTTAGCTATTTCTATCTTTCATTTCCAATTCGTGATCGATAAAATCGGTAGCTGCGACAATAAATATTGTCCGAGTCGAATGAAACAACCGTGAATGGCGTTTCGCAAGTCGTAGCAGGTGACTGGTCGATACAAATAAGCAGTTACTTTATTATCAATGCAATACGCGAGAACAATTCCACACGTTTATTCGAGATATGCAAACATGCACGTACGATGTGATAAAACAACGCAACGGCCGATCAAGCGACGTTCCACGACGTCGTTTAAGAACGATATAAATCTGACGTGGGCGTAGGATGGCGGATTTCCTGATTTAAAACGGACTTGTGCGAGGCGCGACGTACCGTCACATTCGATTACAAGTAACGCGTCTGCACAACGTCGTTTCTCTCTCTTTCTCTTCTCGCCATTGCCATCTCTTCCGCCACGACAGCGAGATGAGGCGAATCTCCTCAGACGCATTTTACGCGCATTATATTATGTAAATATCGGCTTATTTCTGCATACACGAGACGGTATGGAGTCCCACGATATCCGGTAAAGGCGAGATATAAGCGAAGGTAGAAGAGAGAAAAAAAGAACGGATGAACGGAAAACGAGGTCCGAAAGAGTCGAGGGACATTGTATTTATTCTCTTCGACGTAAATGTCCTCTAAGTGACACCGCACGCGAATGTGTGGAAACTAAGTATCGATATATGAACTGCAACACGTCGAGGATACAAGTTTGCAGACACTACATAATCGACCGAAAATTTAGGACCGAAAGATAGAATAATGATCTACGTTTTGCCACCGTTAAAAAATTTATATTAAATGTAACATACTTCTCGTATTCCAAACGGACCACTCTAATTTATGAATTAATTTGATAAACACAAAAAGGGTTTACTGACAATTTTTTGTAAACAAATTGTGAAAATATATTTTTTAGTAAAATTTACTTTTAATTTAACACAAATTATTTAAGTGACATCATCATATTAGTTAAATTAATATTTGAATACGTTAAAAAATTCAACACAAAATTTTAACAAGGATTTGAGTGGATCATTTCCAAAACAAACACGAAATATTTTTCATTGTATGATTCTGTACATAAAACAAATGAAAATTAAAATCATAATAGAGTACATAACGTAAGAGCAAATTGACTATTCTTCAAACTGCGCTTCTCTAGTATAAATATTGCGCATTAAGTATAAAACAAAATAATACATTAAGATTCCGCGCGCAACTCGTATTATCAAAGACGCAGGCAAATAATAATAATGAGCGTCTCGTCGAGAGGCCGATATATCGGAATTCGGAGGCCACACGAGTTTACCATTAATTAATATTCAAAGATACGCGGCGCGAGTAACCTTGCACGGCGGATAAAGACGCCGGATTGTTGTGCAGCCGATCGCACAATATTGGAATACGAAGAAATCCACAGGAACACAGCAGGCTTGAAATGAAGGCCGAGAGATTTCCACAATAAATTCCTCGACGCTCCATACGTGCAATATATACGAATACGCACTATCTGTCCTGCGTACACAGATTCTATAACGAATTCCTAAGTGTTGAGTAATTGTCGTGATCGACGTACGCGAATTGGCGTTTTACTTTGACTAGGCGATCCCGCCCGCCGTGAAAACGACGTGGTCACATAAAACGAAAAATTACACGCAACGAGAGATAGTTAAATTTAACCATTAAAATACTCGGCTATGGATTTACTGTGTTTTAAACGAGAATCCACGTCTCACTACGAACCGCTAAAGGAGATAGCGATGTTCGCTGGACGAAGAAAATTCGCAGGAATTCAGGCGGATCAGAGCCGCAATTAGTGGCAGCGAAGCAAATGAGTCGTATTAATTAATAAAGCGTGTTCGTCTTGAACCATGCAAGCTACATGCACGATGATTCATCAACGAAACGCTGAGATATCATATGTTCGCGCAGTATTAATTATATGAAATACTTCGCTTAATTTCCATACGATACCATGGGGCTGATTCATCGTTCGAGGAGGAGACCAATAGGCGGATCGATATCTTTTTGCCATATACGTTAATCGTGTATAACGTATCTTTATATCGGTATATAATCGACAAGTTAATTATAGAAATCAGAAAGATTCGTGAACTCACGAGATACACCCTACAATTTAACTTGTCAACCGTAGAGCAATAAATCAATCATTAATAATAATATTTCTCCTTATTAGAATCCCGCCTATTAGCCTATTAATATTTTTTGAATCAATACTAACAGAATCAACTTCAATCAAATTATATTTCAAATAAAAGATACTTGAGATCCGAAATTATATTTCTCTTTTCTTATTTTTCAAAAGATAAGATAGATGTCGTATACAAAGTTATTTTTTACCAAATATCCATTGTGCGAATATTTAAAAAAAAGGGAGATATAATAAGTATAGAATTAGCCATGGAAACTTAACAATTTTAAAATAAAATAACAGTACAAAATTACTTAATATTAATTGTTATATAATAACAGGAAATAGAATGTCATTTAATATATCTGAATATATTTGACTAATTACAATAGAGAAACAACTTTTGAGTAAGTGCTCAGTGATTCTTTATTATAAGAGATTGGTTTTCACACTTAGAGCCAGTGAAAAACTAAAGAACCAATCATGTTAAAGAATTAGTCAACACTGAGCTGTTTTGTTTGATAAACGCAGTCATTACTTAAATATACTCAGATGTATTTCAATGACATTATATTTCCGACACAGAAAAAAGAGTCTGTTTGCATTAATTGAAATTCTATTTAAAATCAGACAAATAAGAATTTTCTGGGTTAATCTATAATTTTAGAGCAAATTTCAGATAACAATTACAAAACTAGTTTATTATAATCTTAAAAAGTATACTAGTATTCACGAATACGAAATACTCTGCAAGGAACGTTTCGACTTACTTAGCCTCCTCCTCAGCCCAACGCAAAGTTAAATGCACAGTTAAATAATATAATATATTATAATGTAAAATGTTCTTATAATAAAGTCAATATAATAGATATTGAATTATAATATATAGTCAATATAATAGATATAGAATTGAATTTGCTTTGCAAAATAGAGCTTGACATTTTTGATTATTATAATCGAGATAACCAGAATTCTGATTGATATGATCAAAATTTTCTGATTAGTCATATTTTCTACCAGAAATTTTCTTAGTATTATATAAGTGTAGTATTATATAACAAGAAATTAATATTTAAATTATACTTCATATTATTTTATTTAAAAAATAATTAGGTTCTTTTATATATATATATATATATATGAATATCTTTCCGCACGATTTTTATCGCGCGACCAAGAGTAGTCTTATCAGTGCAACAACAATAAGTGAGTCATGGCCAAGGTTGCAATCCATACCTTCATTATAATCCCTTATGGATTCAAACACGCTCTGTCATACAGGCACGATTTTATTTCACGAATACACACGATCGTATCGTGAATTTCCATTCAAAAAAGACCAAGAGCATCACGCGTGTTGAAGTCGATGTTGTACCGGCACGATATTAAAGGCAGGTGTTCGGCAAAACGAACGGATTAACTCTTAAGCAGATCACACGTGCACCTGCCTGGAGATTTGGTAAGATTGCGAATACTAACGTCGCCAGACGTACAGAGACGCCAGGGAAAAGTGGTGAATATTCATGAGACGTATAATCTTGTATGTCACACAAACGCGCTGCTTAAACACGACGAATTCGAACGCGATTCGCGATCTGTCGTAACGCACTCATAACAATGTCCTTTAACAGCCGATATATGTTCGACAG
>Ga0157364_1004802_pt1 | contig 13600 bp, 6 predicted proteins | sample AttsexASBM2_FD_111476 | JGI IMG/M metagenome (GOLD analysis project Ga0157364, IMG submission 111476) | Fungus gardens microbial communities from leaf cutter ant in Ribeirão Preto, State of São Paulo, Brazil - Atta sexdens ASBM2 | ecosystem: Host-associated > Fungi > Mycelium > Unclassified ... | reverse complement strand
CGAGAAAATAAACGACGATGAAACAGCGCAGTAAAGACAAAAGTTATTAGCGGACGCGCACATTCGAGCTAATAATTCGTTCTGTCAGAAAGAAATATAGCAATTTCTTTCAGACATATCTTTCCGTTGTCCTTTTTGTTTGTTTGCCGGGATTGGGAATATTACTTATTAAAAAATGCGTTACCGTTTCTTGTTACTAATTCTAAAAAGTAACGTGTTACTGTTTTTTGTTAGTTATAATTTTTTGAAAGTAACAATTTATTTTTTTTGTTTTAATAATCAATATTAATTATAACAATCATTTTATAATTTGAAACTCTAAAGTAGTTTCTACATAGCAAGCTCCTCTTTATGTTAAATTTATCTAATTTTTCTATAATTCTTTATATTAATATTTTTATTAAGTGAGATAGACCGAGAAATGTTTAAATATAAATACGAAAGAAAAATCCTCCCAAATACCATTTAAAATAGCATTTTCAGTCAAAGCGGGTTTTGGCGTTTAATAATAAATTTATATGTGAATATATAAATACAATTTTTAGATTGCATGTCGATTCAATTTGTCAGACTTGAAACATAATTATAAACTGAAATAATAATCTCACAATTATATAATTAACAATAATGCAACTAGCCTAAAAACCTGTAAATAACTTATCGTGAAAAATATCACCTCTTAGCTTATTTTTTTGCAATAAGTTATTTACAAGTTTTTAAGATGTTAATTGCATTATAACATATTGTTCAATCGATGATTAATTAATTTAATTGTGAGATTATTATTTCAATTCATAATCATGTTTCAAGTCCGATAAATCAATCGGCGCGCAGTCTATAGAACTGAAAATTACATATGGAACTGAAAATTATATTCACATATAAATATTACTAAACATTCGCTTTGACGAAAATTGCATTCTTCTCTTTTATTATACTAATATTTTTATTTTTTAATATAAACTTATCTTCAGATTGTAATTTATAAATATAAATTTTATTAAAATTTTTTAATTATATATTGTTAATAAACATTAATGTTGTTATTAAAAGCGCATTCCAATATATTCATTCCCAGTATTGAAAATTGTAGTTTACGTTATATACATATTATAAATTTTTTCAGCATTGGCAGTAATTATCGGAATGTAGCCTGGGATATAAAATATAAAATATTTTTTAACATTCAAATTTCTATTTAATAAGAAATGTATTGAGAATAAATATAAAGATAATAAGGAATTAAAGTAAGAATAAAAGTAATAGCTGAATTCGTTACCATCATTATATTAGATATGGGAAAAAATTACTGTTATCATTACAGACAAAAAAATAATGATCATTACCGAAAAAAGTAACGATAATAATAATGACATTAGAAGTAACTTCTCAATCTTGGACGCATTGCATTCTGCGTAGCTAATATTAAATTTTAATTATAAGATGAAAATGAGAAATCAGTTGTAAAAGAAAAGAAACTTGATTTCTCGTGAAATGTAATATTTAATTGCAAGAAAAGAATAATATGATATACGGGCGCTCAGGAAGAAAACAGACAAGAAATATCAAAATGATATCAAAATCTGTAAAACAGCTTGTAACATTTTTGATATCTCTTTTATAAAACAATGTAGGAAGTCACGATCTTGAACGCGAAATAACTCATGGCCGACATTTGCCTTGTCCGATGAAATATTCTCGCACTGCATTTATTTAACCACACGACTGAACTCCGCGATTCTGCAGAACTGCCAGACTTACGCTCGCCGAGGCTCCTATCATCCACTTGACTTCTTGAATACGCTCGCCAGCGACTTGCCTCCTTGCCACGTTTCACTACGATGTTGCCTGGTTACAAATGCGAACCTCTGTATTATTCGTGGCCCGACGATCCCAAGGGTGATGTGAAGAAAACTTAGTCCGACGCCCAAACAGCCGGTTGTAGACGGCAGGCGGGGATGCGTATCCGAGTGCGAATGATATTTTGTCTTTAAAGTTTTCAGCATAAATCGTCATTCACTCACGACCGCAGCATAGGATAATGCAGACCATAACGAAAGCCCTGTGTACCTATAACGTTGTCTCATGAAGTCCGCGCGACTTCAGAGAATCGTGAAAGGAGACTCCTTTTTCTTCTCCTGCTTAGATGTCTTCCCGACTGGTCCCTCGTAGGGTAGTTTTCAGCGAGCGGAAGTAGCCCTCTGGGGGAAGCACCCAGCATCTATTTTATAGGACTGAGAAATATCGGCGGCATCAATAACGGTTTATCTCGAATACAAATTGCCGCCCTGAGAGGGCCACTGCCTTAAGAAAACACTCGTAATCCATAGGAAGTGAAGCAGGGACGTAGTGACAAGTCGATGGTGCCCGTATCTATCGCCTCCGGGTCTCTTGGTCGACCTTTGTGCTTATACGAGCGCCTCAGCGATACGACAATGGAAATTAATCTCGTGGTCCTCTGTCCCTTGTTCGACTTATCACGCTAGTCACATTGGATCCGTGACTCTTAAATATTCTGGTGATTTTCGTGCGGCAATGATGGACTAGCTGCGTGCAAGATTGTTTTTTCTCACAATAGTTGCGTAAACCACCGAAGATGCAGGTTAAACAACATCCACGTCCCCAGAGGAGCGTGTATTTTCTTAGGAAGCTAAGGTTGCTGACGCGACATCAATGATAAAGTATAGAAAAACGTTAATCTCACGTAGATATAAATGAATCGTGTTTTGTTCAAAATTAATTTTATATTTCTGTGACAGTTCGCCTTAGTTTTTTTTCCTTATCTATAATGTATAAATGAAGTCGTTATGATGCCGTGCACATTAGTTGCGCTGTCTCTAATCAAAAAAAGGCTTTCTAATGGAAGTGAGGTCTTTCCTCCGTTTTTCTTCGACGAAACATCCCGTTCTTCGTCTATTCACGTTGTCGGACGATCGTGGACGGACGTGGCCTAATGGCGGTGGCGTTGACCGCGATGATGAATGACACGATGGGAGACATTCAACGCGATCGTTTCAAGAGGTTTTTTGTCACGAAAGCTCGTTACGTTTTGGCACCAGCCTGAACAGCAACTATGTGTTAGGTGCAAGCTCGGTTAATCGCTTTCCAAAACTACGCCGAAAAAGCATTCACCGTCATGGCGGCGGTTTTTGGTGCTGCGACTGTTGGACGTCGTTAACTTTTTCTCGTCTCGATATTCAATGACGAATCACTATCGCGATCAGTGATGACGGTGTCATGCAAATATAAATCCCGGTCATTACGGTCTACAAAACACATTAATTGAAATCGTAGTTTCGAAATTATTGTGAAATCGATAATATATTGACGAGGTAGCGTTTGCGTTAAATACAGTTTTAATGTATCCTAACATTCTCGACGTTACTCCGATATTTTTGATAACGGCGTTTATATTGTCGTGATTTGGCATGACGAGCAAGGAATGCGAGTTTTACGTAATATCAATGACTCGATTATTTCCGCTATCCTGGATTTCTTTCAACGACGGGCCATTCTACTGATTTGAGTTGGATGCTTCGCTCGCGTTTACATCAACGTGAATTCCTGTGTACAAAGCCAACGTGAGATAGCCAGGGCGTACCTCTGGCGCTTGTAAACCGAATTACCGGTATTAGTGCTAGCGCACGTTTACAAGCATCTCGCGCTTAGCCGAGGATATTACGGTTGTTCGGAATTACTTGTTTGATTGCCGCATACGGCGTTGCACCGTACGGCGCCCCGCTGTCGTAGTACGACAAGATTAACTCGGTTACTCGAAACTACCCTCGTGGTAGACACTACAGGACCGCGACTTTCCTCCGAATCTCTTCTAGATCCACCTTTTCATTCCTTCTAGCACGTTCAGCAATGTTAGTACCTTCATTGATTTCTGTTCATTTTTTACAAAATTATGCATACTTTCTTTACTATTGTTTCATTTACAATAATTGATTGCCTGTTTAGGATGAATTTTGATATTTTTGTATTTTAATACCTAAAATGAGATTTTAAGTATTGTTCGTAATTAATCTTATCATTTTAATTAATTTTTTTTTCGATATGCCATTTTATTGCCAAAGCATATATTACGAAACTGTTTGGATTCCGATCGAAATCGTTTAATTATTTCCTAGATTTCTATTGTGTTATTTTTTCTAAAGAAAATAAACGGAATAATTTTGATTCGACTCCATTTTGATGATAGATTTTGACTCCAAATCCACTTCGAACAGTTTTATAGACATATAATATGTCTAGGATAATTGCGAACAGACTGATGCAGTACTGTAATGTGTAGTTTTAATTAGTTAAAATCTGGACGCTGAATAATTCGAGCACAGCTTTATGGATTCATTTGCCATTGCTTTCGTATACATGTAATTACCGAAATATTATCAACACGAGTCCATAGAAATGACGGTTTCATAGCGAGAGAATTCAACAATATACGACGAATACATATACGATGAATACATTTTCACTTACTTATACAGACGTGCGATATCATCTGATCTCCCTCGGTACAACATAAATGTGATTGATATATTATTAAGGGCGTCCATTAAAGAAAAGCACCGTGGCTGGATGAAATATGCTGCTTTTCGAGGGGCGAGGGCTTTCCAGCTCGAGCTACTTTCGGAATACGTCGGATGCAATACGAGGAAAGAGGAGCAGACTCAACATGGCGGTTCGGCCCCGCGGGGGGTTGAGACAGAATAAGATGGAGAAGAGGAAAATACTCTAGCGTAAATTTAACGTTGAATGAAGGAGGGATGTGCGGCGTGACGAGGTTGCCACGTGGCGCCAATCCCACGGTTCGGGCTCACACAAGTGCAATGTGGAGGTCAGAGAGTTACAGAGCGACCACCTTACCATCTCTCCGGACGAGGACGTGTCCTCGGTACATCGAGAACAAAACGAGGAAGTTCGTCTTTCGACGAAACACTATCCAACTGTCACTGGAGACGTTTAAATAAACTTAGAGACGACTCTGTTTGATTAGAAAGACTTCTACGCGATGAACAATGGAAAGTTTTGGCGTGTGTACGGGAAATTGTGTACGCGACACAAGTTCGTTAAACATAGCAACGCCTTGTAAAATAATGCTTTACAGGTACAAAAGATAGGAAACTGGAGAAGCTTAATCTTACTGGAAAATGTACTTCCGTATAAAATCAAAGGAATATTTTCCTGATTTTAAATTGAAAAAGGCTCTTTGGTTGATAGAAAAAGATTTAATAGATTCACAAAAAAAAAAAGATTAACTGCCACAACTAAAAATTAGGTTTAGCAGCTAATTCAGTAGTTTATTATATGGACACCTAATGTCATGTCTGCAAGGTTTAATTTCCATTAGCTGTGAGGTCTAAATGTTATCATTGTAACAGACAAGCATTTTACTATTATGTCGATGTATTGATCATTGCAGCAAATATTTTCTGTCTAGCAGAACAATTTGGCAAATACAGTTTCAGCAAACCATATTTAGCTATGTAGAGTCACTTTTCTTTTACACGACATATCCAATAATTATGACAACTAACTTTATTTTTGCTAAATAAATTGATCTGTATAATAGACATGCATATTTTGTTATCACGTTTTTATATTAACTACAGCAGCAAATCCTCTGTACGTATTAGCAAATTTCACAGCTATAGTAGTTAATGCAATTTCAGCTAATCAGAATTAGCTATAGCCAGAAACATTTTTTTCCATATTTATGGAATATGTATATTTTATCTGTATATTTACATTTGCGGTATAAAATCATGATAAGGATATAATAATAAAAATGCAACTGCCGGGGATAACGACTAAACGTCAATATCAGAGGCTGCAATGTCAAGGTGAACCCTTTAAAAGACGTCTAGCCTGCACAGACGAGTGTACCCAGCGGTAACATTTCGGAACCGAAATTTAATATCTTCGGAAAGTCGCAGGAAAACGCATCGAAACGAACGATTCCGGTCATGTTGAACAGTTTAATATCTAGGGGTCCCACCGGAGGCGATTTCCCTCGCGGTAGGTGAAAGTATTCGGAGGAGTCACTCGCGTTCGTTCGCTCGAACGAGTTTATACGCTTCCTTTTCTCTTCCCTCTAATCTTCATGGTTCTCGTGCAGTCTGTGGAAAGTGAATTCGATAGACAAAATGAACTCTGCAGGGATCTTGAGCCGTATCAGCGCTTGTTTACCAAACGACAAAGCGTCTTTCATATTTCGATCTGTGCTTTCACTTTCAATTTAAAAAATTATCTATTGAAGCAGCAACGAAGCGTTTGCGCAGTCAATACGATGGAATTACCATGAAGAAGCACATGTGATACTTTTCACAGATAAATTTAGTTTTCGTCCCTCGATCACGAGAAGACCATCGCTTTTCACGGGCAGTCTATCTTTCACTGTGATAAATGGCACTCGATATCGCTGTGTTGCGGAGGGTACTTCACCACCAATTTTCGCGATACTTCAGCAACCTACCATTTCCTGCGAAATGTACGAGCATGTCGAAACACGGTGGTCGCTTGCATTGGGAGTTTAAATATTCCGCGACGTTCGTCGCGACGAAACCGATTCGAAGAAGCTTTTGCGAAAGAGATCGAGTTAGACGGAATAAAGATGAGGCGAGGAAAGAGAAGACGATGATGAGAAGACGAAAGGACCCTCGGCTTAATGGAACGGAATTGAAATCATTTGCCTGGCGACAGGCACGGCACGTCGCCGCCGCCGTCGCCGCCGGTTCCTGAGCTTGGCAGTCCAGTCGCCAACGACACGCGTGTCTCCCTTTTCTCGTCCGTCCATATAATTGAAATTCTCGAAAGAAAAAGGGATGTAACGCTGGTAGCGCGACGGGACGGTCGGTAGTACGAGAAAAAGAGAAGACTCGTGAGTCGGATAGCACTACTAATGGAGCCCTGGTTAAGCGTCGGTTCGAGCTACAACGTTCATTACATTTATCTCCCTGGGTTTGCGGTCCTCCCCGAATACCGGCCGGAGGGTCCTCCCCCAGCTGAACATAAGGCCGTTAAACGATTTAATTCAATTCGCGCGGCCGAGCGCGGAGCAGGGAGCAAGCGGCTTCATCGAATTTAACGCCTCCACTGGTTCTGCGCTTTGGAAATCGCCTGCGCGGATTACCTTGCCTCAGCGTTTTAACGCATCGCGTGCTATTCGCTTTCCCCGGATTTTATCGGCTCGCCCTCGATCGCGTTCGATAACATGGTGCAGCCGAGGTGTACGACCAATTTACCGTGGCAACACGCATCTCGTAATTTCACGTGATCGACATGGAATAAGCTTTCAAATCTGAATGTAATTCGAAGAGTCAAAATCGTGTTTGGAGAAAAAAGCAGATATGCGAGTACCAAGAAAATAGTTAAGACAACATAATTATTTTCTTACATATGTTTTACACTTTTTTGTGTAAAAAAGATATAAATATGATAATTTAAATTCCCTGATATAAAGATATAATTATAATAAATTCGGCAAATAGGAATTAGCGCTACGTAATACGTACGCGAGCTTAATCTTATATATTTCAATGCTTACTTTATCACATCGAATCATCTGTACTGAGGATGGTTAAAAAGTTAGTCGAAACATATATACAAACAATTAAATATGATATACAATTCAATAATATTGAAATTGGTCGCGCACGTATTACAGCGCTAATTCCCTATTTGCCGAATTTATTATATATAATTATATAAATATGATATTTTATCTTCTATGGATTTAAGAATAAAAATAAAACTCAAAAAGATCATGTAAATTGATTGAATATTATTGCTATATTATTGTCTATATAATAATATATTATATTATTATATTATAATATTCAATTTACATGATCTCTTTGAGTTCTATTTTTCTCAGCTTACTATTATTAGTCAAGTCATATTTTAAATTTTAATAGATATTATATAATTCTCATTCTCTATCTTCTATAGCTATTTTAATAATTCAGCATTTAATAGATGTAACTGAACTCTGTCTTGTGGCAAAGCTTAACACGCGGTAGGAGCTATATTCCGAAAGTAGTTGGCAAGTCGCTTTACAATTATTGCGTACCCTAATGCCAACCTTGACGGCTGGCGGATGGGTAGCGGGTTATGTACGTGGCAATGGAGCACGGGATGAAGTTAAAGAGAGGGTGGGTAGGTAAAGCAACGTCTTCACGGCACTCTCTTGAAGAGTGAAGAACAATGCGAACTTTGGGATAACTTCGAATAGCGGGAATCAACATGAAAGGGGAAGTTTCTATCTCTAATTGGTATTTAGGAGATCCGAAACAGAGCTAAGTTCGAGTAGACCTCGCGTACTTATGCGTGTATAATCCATGTAGACATTCGCGTGTGTGTGCAGATTTAAACGTTTTCTCCCCATCATTTAGGGATAGAAGGTGTGTTCTTCTGGCTTTCAGTCAGTCAGCTACTTGATGTTTATCATCTGATTCGCGGGTCGACAAAGGATTAAATTATGTACGCTGTCGATGTGCCTTAAAAAGATAATCTGCTCTAACTTTCGCGAAACGAAAGGTAGGAGAAGTAGATAAGCAGGGAGATAGAACGCGTATACGACTTCCACTCGAAATCCGGGGGGATTTCACCATAGGAGTTAGTAGGCGAAAAGTACGAGTAGATTGTGCGAAGAGACGTATATCTCAAAGGAGCGCCTTGTGTCATCGAGTCTTCTACGCGCGAGTCGTCACGACAGTTAATGCACGTGCACGCGTGTATTTGCCGAACGTGTCTGTGAAAGAAACGATTCCATTATTCACGAAGCCTTTGTAAGAGATCAAGATCTCTCGCATGTTTCAACGATCCCTTCTTTACAAAGAGAAGAGCTCATTGCGCATAAATAATATTATTTAGATAAACACACCTAGTTCCATGGGGGATATCTTTGAACTTTTTGAACGCAAATTTTGTTGTAATGTGATATTATCGATCGCTGGATTGTCACTATCTTTGTCCACGTTAATGTTATGCAATATGCACGATCATGCATGTGCATACTACATATAACTATAACGTAGTGTAATACATGTAATACTTCTCAATTAGTGTTATAAATTTATTAATTATAATATTATATATAATATTATATAATATTATTTGAAATTATCGAAAAAGAAATATCATCGGAGATGATATTTATTAGCAAAAGTTAAATCAGTATTATATGTAACAAGAAACAGATTCGTTAGATGGCAGCAGATACTAAAGCGACTCACAACCAGTTTTACGCTAATTATCCGTTTTAAACAACCTGCTTCTGGATTCACAAGGGTAAGTATTTAAGGGTGACCGGTTTGCGACTGTTCCGCACAGATGGCGCCAGGTTGCTTTTACCCTTTGCGCATAACTACCCCCAGAGGCAACAACAAGTAGAGAGCAAATAAACGAGTACCAAATAGCCAAAGAGAGAAAAAAATAAACCGTTGAAGAAGAATTATTTTTCTCAAATAATTAAAAAATTAATTTTAATTACAGTTTATATATAGAGACGCAAAGTTTAAAAATAATAATTTATTTAATTTAAAAATAATTTATCGAATAATTAAGGCTTCATTAAAATCTTTAATCATTATCATTATTATTTTTCTACAATATTCATTAATAGGATATTTTTATATCGTTGGCACTTAATTAACATAATTAGAAGTCTAAAATTATTATCGATAGTCTTTTATTACAACGATTTGTTAAAGCGATTTTTTTGTTGATATTTATATTTAATGTATAATTATATTATTTGAATAGAGATATGAATACATATATACATATATGTTTTAGGGTAACTCATGAAAATAATATTAGTGTAATCCGTCATTTAAAAAAAATTTTTTAAATGAGTAGTCGGTTCACAATCGTTAGTGGTCAATGAAAAACCACTTTTTTCGGCACGTGTTAGCACCCTCGAAATGAGCTTCGGCCTCTTACGTATGTTGTTCGATGAAAAGAACTAAAGAAGCGAAGCAGTCGTCGATGGACTCCGGAGGGGTCGATCGACTGCCATTAATGGACGAGCAATGAAAGGACGTGGATGAGGACTCTAGCGATAAACGTATAACGCGGTCTTTTGTGCGAACACAACGAGAACGAAAACACGGAAAAGAAATGAGTTCTTGCGATCAACTTAAAGATTGAACGCAAAACTGCTTGACCACTTCTTTTTCTGTGGTCTTTTTTTCTCTGAATTCCATTCCTATTCTCGAAAAGACACATCCTCGAATTTAATAAAACTCATTAATATTTAAATATTCTAATTAGATTTTATAAAAATATATATATATTTCGATACAAAATTTATCTTTAAATAACATTCAAAAAATTAATTTTGAAAAAATTTTGTAAATAAAATATGTATATAAAAAATAACATTTTTTAAAAATGTTACAAATATATGGTATAAATTCAGAATAAATAGTTATTGTTTGATATACACATATATATATATATATATAATATATATAATATTTGTTTAGTTTGAAAAATTCACGTGAAGTTTTGTATGGTATAAATAATGAAGTAGAAATCGATTGAGTAACCGTCTTACATCACAGCGGTTTAAATTTGTCCCGTCTCGAGATAAGATTTGGGATTCGGTCTATTCGTCACCAGTGTCTTCGACCATCGTTTCCCCGTTCACTTTTCCCTTCGTCCCCTTTTCTCTTTCTTTTCGCTTCCTTCTCATTCCGAAACTCGAAGCTCTATTAGCAGTTTCTTAGAGCGGTCCCAAATGGCATTCCTATTGATGCTAGCTGTAGGGTGTACCTTAACGTTCGGGGGAGAAAAGAGCGCCATTCTAAGGCAAGAGAGAAGTTTATGGACTGCGCAATGGCTACTGCATTCTGTTCGGAACGGACACTGGGGCTCCAAGATCCCCTTTTATATCGTTTCCATTTCTCTAACCTCCTCTTCGACTCTTATTCCTCCCAGCAATTTCTGTATCGCGATTTTAACGTGTGTTATCGTGTCTTACACCAATGATTATTGAGCCGATGAATTCCAATCTAATTGTAAGTGGATTAATTGAGAATTTTTATCTAGGTAAAAATAGTTTATTTATTATTGTAGAATTTTTGAAACATTTATCGTTTTCCTTCTCTTTTTTTTTCTTGTAATCCTTAGGGATATTTTAATGTAAACAGATATGATTTTTGCTCACAGCACATAAATAATTTATTAATATTCATCAATATTCAGTAACAATATTTTATTATTTATGTATATTACTATAATGTAAAAGTATTTGTTAATTTTTATAAAAGAAAATCTATCATAATGTTTTGCAATAAATAGAATTTAAAGATTTATAACATATCTGAACGGATAACATCACAAACGTACATAAACTAATTTCAATTTTCTCGAAGAAAGATATTTAAGAATATGTATGGAATTTTGTATAGTATACGAAAGAAAAGAAATTAACGTAAATATCTATTATGTATTTACCGTCAAACTTTTATATTGATTAATTTCTCTATGTGCTTGCATAGTATAAAGATATAGGTACACTCCATATATTTCGATCTTCGCTCGTTTCAGAGACTCCGTCGACTGAAAAGATCGGACGATTTTCCACTCCACCCTGTTAACTTTCATCGACAACCTCTGTGTATATAACTGTTTCTTTCTTGATGTATCTTCTATTTACCATTGTTATTCAATTAGTTGCAATCGTGACAGATGCGAAAGTTTCGGGTATATCGATGTCTCATTCAGCACAGGTATCTTAAGAGAAAAAAATAATATTGTCATTTCATCCACTAGTCGTCTCACGTCGGCTGTTAGCGACGAGCGCGGCTCCTCGCTCGGAAAGAAGAGCGCAAATTGGATTATTCTCAGGCGAAGTTGCTTCGGGAAAAAGTCAGGACTGGAGGGTGGCCTCCGATATGCTTCCGGGAGGTGGCTTAGCTGAAGTCACCACCCCTCTTCTTCTCTGCGAAGTAACTGGTGTTGTCTCTCGCGCGTTGAGACCTCAGACAGCGCATCCTCCCGTTTTGTCGCGTCGTTGATGGATTGATATTTTTAATGTGAGAGACAGGAACGCCGATACGGCATGTTGGTAGAACGATTTAACCCCCGAAATAAGATGTTGCCCAAGGCGTTATTGCTCCTTCGAGGAAGGGCCGACTGCGGAGTTTCGGGAATCGTCGTATTATTGCCTAAGATAATGAGTTTTCTTCCGGGAAAAGGCAGTGGGCGGAAGACCGATCGCCTGTTCAAATATTGCGAGCGGCGCAATAACCAAAGTGCTTTCAGTGGCATCCAACATCCAAGAGTAATAGAAATGCGACCATGTTAAAATGACGAGTTAAAATTTTAGCGGATAAAAGTGAACGAGGAATTGAATTCCACTATTGATATATTGAGGAAAAATTCTAATTGAAGATAAACGAATCGGAAGATGGATCATATCAATCAAAATTCTGATTATCTCGACTAAATTATAATTACAGATGCCAGAAAATTTGTTCATTTTCAATCAGAATTCCAATTAATACAATCAGATTTTCTTTTTTCAACCTTTTTTTTGTACCTTTAATATTTACGACCAACCGAATTATGAGAGTGCGATAATTCACGCTTTCTGATACTCGCGAATGCATAATGTGCAAGAAATAACAAAAGTCCAGAACAATAAGCGCATTATCCGCGTCCTCTGAGCAATTCCCACATTCTTGCGCCTGGCATTCGCCGCTTGCTATTTCTACGTAGTCACAACGAGCAAATTAATAGCATATAATCCCTCGTGCCGCGGGAATCGATATTCGGCCCGGTGGACTCACAAGAACGTCGTGAACTGCGGCCTATCGTTAACCCTCCCGAGGAAGCAATACTACGACGACGACAACGATGTTCGGTACCATTATTTCCTGAATTTCCAGAGACCTCACCGACCTTATCTCCCGCTGTAACCCGTTAGACTGGACAATGCTTACCGAACTCCGACGCATTCGAAGTTGGAAATATCGCCTCTGGCTTTACGCCAAGACGCTTCGTAATTGCGGGACGACACGTACGCGAACGTCCGTAGGATATGTAGCTTCGTTGTGACATTGGTACAAACGTTTATCAGCATTGTTTCGCTCCTCGAACTGATCCGCAACCGCGCGATTTCTAAAATGAATATATATGGAGGTCTCTCTGTTTGCGAGTGCCTTCATTAATTCGAATGCTTTCGAGGGAAACATTAATTTCGCAGAAATACAGCACCTAACATATTTGTAGTTATGCACTAGCTAGCGCATACTTCTGTACACCACGAGTCACGTAGTATATTTGTATCGGAAATTATTTCAGATATCTATTGTAGTAATACTCATTATCAGTCGAATTATAATATAATATATTACATTATTATTCATTATTATGTCTGACCATTTATTTTGAGAGTGTATTGTCTGTAAATTGAATTAAGAAAACTCTAATTTATTAGCATTAATATTATTATTACTTGTCAACAATTAACTTAATTTGATATTACTATCTTAATTTGATGTATGATTGCGCTTTAAGACTGAAAATGATTTCAACGCGCAGTTTACAGAATTGGATAATACCGAGAAAAAAATTGTTCATT
>Ga0157364_1004801_pt1 | contig 13602 bp, 7 predicted proteins | sample AttsexASBM2_FD_111476 | JGI IMG/M metagenome (GOLD analysis project Ga0157364, IMG submission 111476) | Fungus gardens microbial communities from leaf cutter ant in Ribeirão Preto, State of São Paulo, Brazil - Atta sexdens ASBM2 | ecosystem: Host-associated > Fungi > Mycelium > Unclassified ... | reverse complement strand
TTTTTCTATTCTATTCTCATTTCCTCAATGCTAATTTCTAAGCAAAAAACAAGCAATATCTCAAGCATTAATGTAGTCTATCCAACATTATTTATTACCAATCGGTTTTAGAAGGCCCGATTGTACCAACATTAATTTGATTTTAAGTGAGGCTTAAAACTCTGTCTCTCTTTTCGACTTTAAAACGAGTTAAAATTAAGTCTCGCTTAAAGTAACATTGAGTTGCTTAAAGCAACTGGGTCTAAATTATATTTTTTATTGAATATTTTTTATTGAATAGTTATTCCGGAAAAAATTATTTAGAAAATTTTGTATTACATCTTGATCTGTATTACATCTTAATCTTCGATCTGTTTTCTGTTCCTGCACTAAGCTGTTCTAGAACTCTCTGGCTTTAAACGAATATCAAACGTACATTTATCTCAGTAAGTTCCAAAAAATTCAAAAGTATTAGCACAGAAAACAGACTTCTTATTGTATTTAATTTTTTATAATGTTAATATTTGTGAATTGTTGATTGAGTAGAATTTTAACAGAATTTCCAATTTTTAATGTCTTGGATTATATCCATAATGTTCCTCATTCTATGAAGAATAAAATTATTTTTCGTTAGCCCATTGTGTTACAATAATCGTCCTATCAGTTTATTCACAATTTTATCTATCATTTTTCAATTTATATATTTAATGATACATTTATCATTAAATATATAAATTTATTTTATTAAATTTGATAACTTTATCATCTTGTAATTTTAAACATTATTTGTTATTATAGTATGATTTATATCGTCGGATACAAAAATTTCCTATTTAATTATATATTTTATTATTTAAATATTTATTATTGTATTGAATATAACTATATGTTATATGTGTATTTAATGTGCAATTTTTTTCTATAGGTAAAAATGGAAGAACAGTGGGGAATCGATGACACGTTGGATTTTAGTCAGGCACCAGTTAATATGTCTTCTGTAAGGATATGTGCATTTAAATCTTTTTTTTTTAGTATATATCGTAAAAATAAAACAATAAATAATCATTAATATCGATATTGTTTTAATAGTTTGAAGAAGGACGCGCCCCTTGCCGTGGTAAAGGACGAGGCGCAATATTGTACAATAACAATAACACAGATTACAATGTAGGAGGCTCTTGTAATAGTAAACAAACAAATGAAGAAAACTATAATAGTACCTACAACGAAAATACTGAAAATAATAGATATAATGGCGATAATAATAAATTTGAAGGAGACAACAGACAAGATAGGCATTATGGAAATAACAGAGGTGACAATGATCGTAGGTGGCAAGGCAATAAGGATAGGAACAATAGGCGAAATAGGGATGATAATGATGGTGAAACTGAAGATAATGGCTTCAACGGAAGTTATCAGAATGATAGAAAGGACAGACTCAGGAGAGATAGAGATGAAAATAAAAGTGGAAGAGGTGGCGGTTATGGCAGAAACAGAGATGGTGGTGATAATGACAGAAGTGGAAGAGGTGGTTACGGTAGAAACAGAGGTGACGATGATAATGATGGCGAAAACAGGAGACGCAGAAGAAACGACGTTGGATCCAAAGAAGGTGATGATAAAGAAGAACCAAAGAAGAGAGAGATTTATATTCCACCAGAGCAACCTGATGACGAAAATTCCTTATTTGGAAACGATGTAACAATGGGAATAAACTTCAATAAATATGATGATATTGAAGTAAAAGTAAGCGGTGAGAATGCACCACGTCCAATACAATCCTTCGATCAATCTGGCCTCAGAACTATCCTATTGGAAAATATCAAAAAATCCGGTTATACAAAACCTACTCCTGTTCAAAAGTACGCCATTCCGATTATAATGAGTGGCCGGGATTTGATGGCTTGCGCGCAAACAGGTTCAGGAAAAACTGCGGCGTTTGTAGTTCCTATCTTACACACTTTGTTAGAAGATCCAAAAGATTTAATTAAAACATCCACTTCCTGCGAACCACATGTAATTATTATATCGCCTACACGCGAACTTACATCACAGATTCATCAGCAAGTCAAGAAATTTTCTTTAGGTTCCATCATACGTGCAGAGCTTGCTTATGGAGGAACATCGGTTATGCATCAATCAAATAGAGTGCTTAATGGTTGCCATATTCTAGTTGCAACTCCAGGTAGACTGTTAGATTTTATGGGACGAGGCAAGATTCGACTTTCTTCCTTACGTTTTCTTGTATTGGATGAAGCTGATAGAATGCTTGATATGGGTTTTTTGCCTGATATTGAAAAGTTAATAGATCACGAAACAATGGCACCTGCAGAAGAAAGGCAGACTCTTATGTTTTCCGCTACATTTCCAAATGAAATACAAGAACTCGCGGGTCGATTCTTACGAAATTATTTATTCCTCGCAGTTGGGATTGTCGGTGGTGCTTGCGCTGATGTACAACAGAACTTTTATCAAGCATCTGGTCAGTCTGAAAAGCGAAAATTGCTGAAAGAATTGATAGAAAAACAACATCAACTAGGAAATATAGAAGGTACTTTAGTATTCGTTGAACAGAAAAGGCATACGGACTTTATCGCAGCCTTCTTGTCGGAGAGCAATTTTCCAACAACCAGTATACATGGTGATAGATTACAAAGAGAACGAGAAGAAGCTCTATATGATTTTAAACGAGGAAAAATGTTGATTTTAGTAGCAACGGCAGTTGCTGCGCGAGGCTTGGATATTAAAAATGTCTCGCATGTAATTAACTTCGATTTGCCAAAGACGATCGACGAATATGTTCATAGAATCGGACGAACTGGTCGGGTTGGAAATCGCGGCAAAGCAACTTCATTTTTTGATTCAAGTACTGATATGCCTCTCACTGATGATTTGATGAAAATTTTGAAACAAGCTGGTCAACCGGTACCTGACTGGTTAGAATCCGGTGGCGGGAGCGGGAGCAGAACTTTCATGCCAGGAAAGGGAAGGAGATTCGGCGGGGAAGATATTAGAGGCGTAAGTAATACTGCAATTTAAATTTGTTTATCGAATGTTGATAATTCATTTCTATTATATTTTTAATATCTTGCCATTGAATAGTAAAAATTATTAATAGTATAATTATATATATTATACGTCATTTTTAAATAACAGAGAATTGATCACACTAGAGCTTTTAAATCTATAATATAAATTATTCATAAACCTATGGTATAAATAAATATAAATTTTTCTCTCTGTGCAGAACAAGAATGCATATGGTGATGAGACGTATGAAGACACTGGTTATGCACCTCCTACACAAGCAGAACCGGAAGAAGAATGGTAGAGATTTGAAGCTTCATATTTATTTTACACAATGTGTAAAATACTACTTTGCTTTCTTTAATTTTAAAAAGTACAATAGCTTTCATAGAACATTATCTACTTAGAAGTAACAATTGGTTTTTGTTACTACTTTTTTTCTTTAGTTTATTATGTGATATACTTTTATTACTGCGTTCCTTAATAGTGAGAAAAAAATGCAAGATGCATTTAAATTTATATTGCTATCTCAGGATATAGAATTAAGTTACTTCCAGTAATAAAGTTTTAAATTACACGATTTTTTTAGATTACACATACACTTAACTGTTTACATTGTATAAATTGTAGGCTATTGAACAAAAAAATTATAATTTTGGATTGTAGATTTAAGATTTATGATTTGATAGTTTCTCTTTCTTTTGCTTTAATTAAAATATTATTATCTTAATTTGATTTGACATTGAAAGTGTACCACTGATGAGTCATTCTTATTAGTGATATTATATTTCAAAATATATAATCGCGTGGGAGAATATATAACTATATAAAATATAGAATCTATAATTAATAATTTTTTTTCCATCGTTTTCACGTACTTCTTACTTTAATGTCTTTAAAAATGTTAAACAATTTTTAAAAAGTTTACCTGAAACTAATAGCGCGATATGAGAATATAAATCAAAAAGTATATATTCTATATCTCCCATACGATTGTCGAAAAATTAAAAATTTATTCATATTTCATGATTATGATTTATTTTATAGAATTCTATTTTGTTTCTTGATGTTATATTTTTATACGTTATAATAAATACATCTAATATAGTTTTATACTTTTATAATAAAATTTTTGGTTATAAAAAAACTTGCATTTTTAGAATAAATTCTTCAATAATAAGTTGGCTTTAATACATTCTAACATATTCAGACATGACAGTGAAATTAATATATTATTAATTAGGATAACTAAATATATAATGGGAAGGATAGTGTATGAAGTGGGTCCACAAATGAAAGTTATGTTAAGAAAATGCTATAATCTTGTTTTTTTAAATTCAGCCTAATTTTTACTATATATAGATTAGCAAATTATATATATATATATATATATACACACCAAAAAAAAATTTAACATGCATAAAAGAGTTTAAGAAATCTTCAAGAAATTATCAATTTTTTAATTTTTAATTTTCTGCAATTTCTTATAATTAAAAATCGTTAAAATATATTATCAAGAGATTTTATGAAAATTCTTAAAACTGATACTTCTCTATTATATTTTTTTTAAATATCTATATTCTTTAAATTTTATTAATTAATTATTAACACATGAATGAGTGAGATTTTAATATTAGGAGAAGAATGTACACTTATAACAATGCTGCGATGGTAATACTTACCGTCGTTCATGGCCATGTCCATTAGGTGCAAATCCTCATCATTGAGTAGAGACGAAAGAAATCCGTCAGTGGTTTGGTTGATGGAATCTGTCGTCGGGGTATGATAATACATCATATCGTTAGGTTCAGACTTATAACTTGCGCCACTCTCTGCACCCATTGGCTCACTACTGTTTGTCAAATTCATCGATGTTGCCACAGCTGAACCCAAATTCGACGACCCACCTGTAACAGTGAGCAACTTAGTTCAGACAATGAAATTTCTTAGATGGTACTTTAATTTACTGCATTTCTCCTATTTTCTTTTTTTTACAAAAATTAATATCATTAGTCGAAGTTTTTAAGAGTATGAGTGCGTGAATAAGAAACGTAAAATTATTAAATGTGAATTGAATGTGAATTATTGTTGTAAAATTGTCAATTATTGCTGTAAAATTGTTGTAGAATTAGATTATTACAGTATATAACTTATGTATTTGACTTGCCGCAAGTATAAAAAATATTTATTGAAGATTGGATTTGGTATGTTTCTGATGCATAATGTATCGTGTAATGTACAAGCTTCAATTATCTCAATGATACTAATGAAATTCAGTAATTCATATTGCGAAATTTCATTACATCAGAGAGAAAAAGATATATTATATAAAATGGGAACAAAACTTCGTACAACTTTAGGCAATACTCACCCACATTGTGGTAAGGTCCCGTTGAATTGAGATCCCCGACCGGAGGCGCTAAGGTAGGATTATGGAGCAATACGTTACGTTGCGCCTCGTAATGGCTGTGACTTATACCGTGTCCTGGATATCCAGGATGCGCTGGATGTGCGAAGTGATCCGGTGCTCCTGGCAGGGATAAAAGAGACGCAAGATCTTGCCACCGCTGTTCCATGCTCATCGCTCGCATGAACGGCATGCGACCCTGAAAATAAAAAAGTTCGATTCTTTTAAAATTATATTCATAAAAGTTGAATGATTTTAATGCGTCTCATGTAATAAATAATAATTATTAATAATTTGAGCATTTTTAAAACCTTCCAGAATATGTTTTACACTATATTGCAAAAATAAAATTTTACAGCAAAGGCTTTATATGATCAATATCGCAATTTCATTGAATTCCCGACATGTTGACCATTCGTTCGCGTTTGAAACTAAATCCACGAGATTCTACGCGGTCGTCGACCCTCGTAACAATTATCTTATCTGGTACATCCTATTATCATAGAATCGAATATCCATCGATCGAAGTGTCACACAAGAGGAATCTCATAGCCGTTGTGCCTGTCAAATGTCAACCAGGTAGACACCTGGATTCCAAGGAGGTAGGAACCCCGCTGATCGCGTAGGTGTTAGCTGCACGTAAGATCGGTAAAGGATATTAATAACAGCGATACTACGTGTCAAAAGTATCCTTTTCCTCTTGTAAGGGCATGCGTCAATCATGATCGCTTGTCAATCAATACGGAAATTATGACGGGCGAAATTTATGATTAAAAAAACGCAGCATATTTATAAGTAGCTACCAAATAAGTATAAGTTATACCACGATGGAGTTTCATTCGTTGGAATGATACGATAAATATTTCTGCTCAAAAATGCAATTATACTTATTTTTCATTTGTATCATCAATATTCTTCGTTAATACATGTAAAATATACATACTTATATTATAAATATATGTGAAACAGATGTACAAATTATCACATTATATCGCATATCACGGGCAAGTAATAAGTATCGTGTTAGCATTCTTATACTTGTTAGCAGTGCGGCGTAATAATAGGAAACATGGAATTAGCTTCGATTCTTCTCTCGAAACGCGCGTTTTACGCTTTCGAGGAAAAAGCATCTGCGAATTTCATACGGTTGAAGAGTATAAAAATCTCTCTGGCGACATACGCGCGAAGAGAATCACGATTTGTCCGCTAATTGTGAGAGAATAGTCGTTCACGTGTACTTTCACGAAATTTCTTCCTGTCCCGCTCGACTCGAGTCGGCGAGGAAGAGAAGGGAAGGGAAAGGAAGGGAAGGAGAGACTCGCTGTTCGCGAGGCTGCATCGCATCTCTCGCGGTGCGGCGTAAGCGCGGTAGTAGTGCTTGTTGGTGTTTGCCGGGGGTACGTTAGGTACGTACTACATAAGTAGTAAGTACGTACCCACACCGGCGGCGCGGCGCGGGCGCCTTAATGCACATAGGTATTGTCGCTAATGCGCCTGAGCGCAAGAAGAAGATGAATAGGGAAGCGCTGCCGTGGCTGGCTGTGCACGGCCGGGGCCTGCTGGATTGTTGTTCACGGGTGCATCAATCAGTCGCCAGTGCAATCTGTCGAGCGCGACGCCTTTAAGGCGATTCTCGCTTGTCAGCGCATCTGCCGGCTGTGTAGGCCGCGGCGCGGCGAAATGTAGGACGGGGGACTTTTGTTCCACGGCGATTTGTCGTGCAGCGCGACGCACTGCACGTTTCTAATGGCCGGACTTTACGGCTCATCCTGGTTCGACGTAACGGCCGTGATTGAGTTATAAGAAAAAAGCATGCGCCGTGTTTAAGCCTCTCCTCCTCCTTTTCTCTCTCTCTCTCTCTCTCTCTCTCTCTCTCTCTCTCTCTCTCTCTCTCTCTCCTGTCCCGCCATGGAGACTGAAGAGACGGCCGCGATTACTGTCCGCGACACGACGAAGTGCGACAACTTTCCGCCGCACCGCCGGAACGCAACTTCCAGTTTTCAATCATCGTCGGGAATACTCGAGATTCGTTATAGCTCGTGGCGGATTAATCCGTGACGAAGATCGTTAACGGACATCGTCCGCGCTGCAACCGTAGAAATCGGAGTTTTCGAACGGTGGATTAATTTTAAGTAGATAAAGATGCGATTGCGGACTTTTAATTGGCCATTTTATTTAATCCTTCATCCACAATGCAAATACATCAATAATACGCTCAACTTGCATTATAAACTATAGGGGAAATTATAAGTATGCGGGCGCGATGTCGTATACGAAGACATGCCGGCTGTTAATCTCGCGATTAGATGCACAATGCGTGATTTATCGGAGCAGCCGTTGGGGCTGCTCGACATAACGTTCATTCTGACGAATCCACGTCTCAAATTGGTTTAGTATCTATAATACGTGTGTGGTAAACGAACGTTACGCATTCCTCCTCAGCTACTGGCGCTTATGATTTATGTACTACACACAGTACGAGAACGGCCTCATGTACGGTAGCACATACATGCGCTTATTTCAAGTCTGTGTATGATCTCGCTTCGCATGTACGGCAGAGTCGCCGCGGAACGTATGAATCTGCGAGAGATTGCGAGGAAAGATATCTGCGGTGGCAGATGTTTGAAACGCGCTGTCGAGGACTCGCGAGATTTCTTCCGAGGTCTCTCTCTCTCTCTCTCCCTCTCTTTCTATTTCCTTCTCTTTACCCCCTTTTCCCTTGCAGCTATGTGCTCTTTTTCTTCTGGTATTCATTAATATCGTACAATCTCCGATGTCTTATCAAATCCATCACAACAATTCGCGTAGAAACAGATTTCTGAGATTTGTATAAAACTGATGGTTACTCTAGTTCGTTAGAAAGCGCATTCATCACCAGTATTTGCACTTGTATTATCATTCGCACTACTTTACTCGAATACGTTTCCAATGAAAACAATCTTGAAATGAGTTCTATTAATAATAATGAGAACAGTTTTATCAATATCTATCAATTATCAATAACTATCAATAAAGCAATGCACACGGAATATTTAAATTAATAGTTTTATCGTTACGGATTTTTCCAGCTGAATCTGCTTCATGAAAATACATCATGCTGGATGCTCATCTATTTCTCGTTCTGTCTCCTCTCTTTAAAACGCCATAGAACGCGATCAGTCTCTCCTTTCAGGATTGTCGTCTGCAATTTTGTTTTTATTCCGCCTATAACATCGCAATGTGTGCACGAGTTGCAGCGAAACTATTTCGATCTATTTGACAGTGATCAACTGACCGCTTGACACCTGCCATCACCGTCATTTAACCCACCGTCTCTCTATGGTTCTCGATCAGTTACCTCGAGTTACCTACTTTTCACCTCAACACGTCGCGTGTGTTTTCGTACGTGACTGCTGGCAAAGCTCGTTTCTGTCACGAAGGTTGTGAATGAAAATATTGATGGATACGGATTCAGCCCCTCACCCTTTATGCACATCGCGGTAAAAATATATTTATGTCTGCGTACCTTATTCATTCCTCATCGAGCTAGGAATTTTTCCCAAGCCTTCGTATACGTATAATTATACGTGTATACGTGTATCTGTAACGACAGGACCATTCGATCGTATTTCGTCCAAGATTGCGTTAATCAGCGAGAGATTATTCTTAATCCTCTATTGGACAACATAGAATTTTAACTCCTCCGTTAGCAATAGAAAGTCTTTCGAGAAACAGAATAATTTTTTTGTTCTTTCAGATTATATAAAATTCTGAAAAAATTCTGATCAGTAGAACATCTGTCCCAGTGTGTCTTTAAATTGCTTATTATTGAATTAATTAAATATAGCTTTAATTTTGTCTGCTTGAAATCAATATTGATTTTTCCAACTATTTCTTTTTCTTATATTTTTTTTAATCTAAAAAATGCAAATATTTTGTTTTTGATTAAAAAAAAAAACAAATATTTTTGTTCCCATTTGAGTATTTCCCAGAGTATTTTTTCAAAAGCAATGGTCCCATTATTTAATGTGCCCCCAATTTGTGTACGGTATTGATTCATTTTAACATATATAACAGATGTAAGCTAATTGTTTAAATTAATGTTGCATAAATCATTATTTTAATTATACTTACAATTTCAATGTACACTCATAACACAACTCTCAGCTTCAATACAGAACACACCCGATTTTTCATTATCTGATTAACTTATTAGACTTAACCTGATATTTTATTCAATCAGCTTCATCTATGATGATGTCATGGATAAAGTCTATTGCATGAAACATTAGGTTTAACCACAAATTAATCAGAAAAAAACCAGGCTTAACAAGGTGAAAATCTTGTAATATTACTGAATTCATAAACTAAAGACACTTCTCGTGTCTTTCGAAACATATATTTACAAACATTGATTATACTTTACAGTTAAAAAATAGAATATTATCTTTGGTATCATATACATTAATAATTTAACTCAAAAATACTTTATCTTATTTACTTGTATCAGTTTTCTTTATGGCTTATTTAAATACAAAGGCACACTAATAGCGACAGACACAATAATAGAGAGTTATCCTACTTATCAAAACTTTAACTTTGTCTGCTGAGTTTTTATCCAGAAGATGTATTATATTTCACTGATTTTTTACAAATTTATCTAACAGAATTTATCATCAAAGTATCGATATTGCCTTTAAAGACTCTATATCGCTGGCAAAGGATTAATTAGCGAAATCACTGGAAATTACGTTGAAGCGTCGCGTTCAACATTCACAGATGTCGATATTGTCTGCTGTCTTTGTTGCATCCACGCGTGGCCTCAATGACCATACGAAGCCAGAAATTCGTTTCACACATCCTAGATAGCCCCAGTCGCGGAGGCGCATTATGCATTTCACAGCGCATAAGTCCAGCAGCTGCTTGGAATCCTGGCGAACGGAACGGACTGTGACGCCCCGTCGCGTTTCTTGGTTCTTGGTGAAAATTGCCTTGTCGGGGTGCGCGTATGAAGGAATTTATGAACGACAGAAGTGCGCTAAAAACTTAACTTTCACGCGAAACTTTTGATATTACATAAAATTGACGTGCATCATGGATTTTACGAACGTACATCCATAACGCAATTTCGTATTATTGTATGAGTGAAACAACATTTGCAATTAATTAATAAATCAACAAATAATTACAATTGTCTTGAGACTATCTGCATACGTTCTAATAGAATCGTTAATAATAAGAAAAACTTGTTAATATTGCTGTTTTAATGAAGGAAGAAATAGAAAGATAATTGTTGTGATAAATTTATAATATATAAATTTATAATATATAAATATATAATATATATAAACGATACATTGATGGAACCGATATTAAGAATTAAATTGATCTCAATACAGAGAGAGAGAGAGAGGGAGAGAGAGAGAGGGAGAGAGAGAGAGAGAGAGAGAAGAAGCTAAATTTCACAATGTTTCTGCGTGTGAATAGACAGACGATTTCTACTGTCGACTACGACACGAATTTCGGATAAATACCGGATGTTATGTGTGATACACCATTTTGCTGAGACACACCGACGGGCGGCCGGAAACGGCGATCTCGGTAATGCATCATCAACAAAATGCAAGTACTAATTAAAGATACGCGAGAAAAACGTGCGCATTACTGTGGTCGCCAGTGTACTTTTACGACTAATGGGCAAAGATATTAATTATGATTCATTCGGATTCATAGTCATCAGATTAATATATGTCGGCGTGGGTTACCGCGACCGCGCCGCGCCGGCGGGTTTACGCTCGCGCCAAGTTCTCTGACTATCACCACAAGTGCATCCTAATGTCCGACCAGCACGTCTCTCCCATCACCTTTCTCATTTCCATAGCACACATTTCGTTTCTCTTATTAATTTCGTCTTACGGCCTCTCCGGCTCCGCAATCCGCCACTCGTCTCCGTCTCTGTTTCCATCGGATTGCCCTCTCTCACGATCTTCTTTCTCTGCTCCTTTATCTCCCGCACTCGCCTCTTTCCCTGCCACGATCCTCCATTCGCCGGCTTTCTTTCCTTTCGATTCGTAACTCGGTGTTATACGTAAATATTGTTCGGCAGTCCAAGGATACCTGGAGGGCCCTCCTCCGGCGCTCGAGGTTCTAAGCAAATATTCAAGTGCCACGGCAAATAGCATGCTACCGGCCGCTCACGGCCTAGCAAATCCTTGTGCAAAGATATACGGCGAAGAAGTCCCCGTCAATCACGGCCAAAGGTCAGCTGGTAGTTCTCTGATTCTCCGATTACGAGATTACTGAGCCGCAGGCTCGATATCGCGTTATCCAATAGTGCGACGGTAATACAGATTTATTTGCCGATACTTGATTGACTGTTTATGCTTCATATAATTATCTAATATCCATATAACAATCAATCTATATTGCGTCATCTATTTTTTTAATATTAAAGAACATTTTTTTAAATATTTATACAAACATGTTCGTAAACATAATATACAAAGTAATATACATAAATATAAATATATGAATATATAATTTATATGTAATCTCACAAGGTGATTTTTTGGTAAGTAAAAAAATTGGCGGAAGATATTCCTTGGTTTATTTTAGGAAGAAAAGATCCTATGTACATAATATGTGCTAAATTGTTTCGTTTTCAAAATACAGTTTTTAAATTAATCATATGCACACCTTTGATGGATGTAAAAATATTTCATACTAGAAAATGATTTCTAGTATTATATGTATGGCACATTAAACTTGCATAAATTCTTAGAATTTATTTTTCTATGCATTTTTCAGATTTTTGAAATATTCATATTTTTTTCTCAAATATAATACTCTGTATTTTAAAAACGATCAATTTAGGATGTATGTTTTCTTCAAAATAAGAAATATTGTATTTAAGAAATATTGTATTTAAGAATCACATGTATAAGTATAGTCTTCGCAGAAGGAATATTTTTTTAAATATGCATATCTTTACTACTTTATTGTAATTATGTATCAAGAAAAAGAGATGAAAAAACAAACTCAATGTTTAATTTCCTTTTATCGTCTCTGATAATATATTACCAGATAATTTATTCTAAATAGATAATTTATTCGCATTTGTTGAAAAGATATGCATAGCTTCTTAAATGATTAATCCTGCTGCGTTTTATATATACATATAATAGTAATACATTTTGTACACATATATTTTCCTAATTATGACCAAAGAGTTAATAGATTTATCTTATTACATTAAATATTTATAACGAACAAACACAACAAAAACAAGCAACAGAATGAGATAGTCAGCAACTCTCTTACATGAAAATGAATATCTACCATTTCCATCCTTAAAAACTTTTTGTAATAAGGATATTTTAATTATTTCAGGTTAGTTACTTCCTACACTGTTGATGTTTGTCGGACCCTGCGGGTGCCTGTTGTAGTGGTAATTATTATCACGTCTTGACATATTTGAATTCATTCTCTCATTATTTACATGGAACTTCTAAGACATTCCAAGTTCTCGTTACCCGCAGGCGATCTACCTACTTTATAGCTTTGTATGCTTAATTACTAATTATTCTTTAATAATTAATCCTTCTACTGAGCGATTTAAGTATGTATTCCGTCTATCTTGCAATAATGGAAAAATAAACTTTAAATTTTATATATCGAATAATACATAATAATAAAAAATAGCAATTATTTATTGCTTTTTACATTATTCTGAATAATTTATTCGTCATTATCGCTCGTAAAATTATGAAAAGGAAAAATAAATTCTCGTAAAAAAATTACTAAATAATTTAGCAATCAAGTTACGGACAAAATTTAATAATTTTGATATTTTGAAATCTCGAAAAAAATTTATTAATCACATTCAATCCCGAATTTCAGTTTTGTTCAGCGAACACCATTAACACTTCTTTCGAAAAATCCATTTTGCAACGAAATACAAATTTTTTAAACTTGTAACTTAATAACAACATTGACATTGGTCTCGGTTACATTTTGAATAAAAGTCACTATTGTCGGTAGTCTACCGACAAATATAAATAAAAGATAATTCCTTTGGGATGGTTAAACTTAATTGTGACAAAAGAATGCCCTCTGAAAGATCTTACTGTTGTCAGAACTTTGGTCACTTTTGGTCACTTTTGATCTTTTAAGATTTTCCGAAATCGCAAGATTCAAACGAAAAACCT
>Ga0157364_1004800_pt1 | contig 13602 bp, 2 predicted proteins | sample AttsexASBM2_FD_111476 | JGI IMG/M metagenome (GOLD analysis project Ga0157364, IMG submission 111476) | Fungus gardens microbial communities from leaf cutter ant in Ribeirão Preto, State of São Paulo, Brazil - Atta sexdens ASBM2 | ecosystem: Host-associated > Fungi > Mycelium > Unclassified ... | reverse complement strand
TGTGGAGCAAGATGTTAGAAAAGTCGTGTGATTGCGCGCGTTGATTAAGCGTGATTCGGCTTAATTAACTGTAGCCAATCGGCATGCTGCGTATTGAAACCATTTTCACGGCGATTGGAATTAGAGCGACCGTCCGACCTGCCGAAACATCCGACCTCGTTCCCATGACGGCGAAATGAAGCGTACGTAATCGTGTGTACAAGCAATTCGATGTGGTCGGGGCTAGGAAGATGGCTAAATTATTTGAGAACGTTTTTCCCTGACTAAATTATTCGAAAACTACCACTCTCATCAACCATTTAGTACTTAAGAAGAAGGAAACTATTTGCAAAAAACAAATCCAAATGGGCTTATTTGTGTGTCGTGTTATGTTGCAGATGTAATAAATCTGAGAAAAAGAGAGAAAAAGAGAGAGATAATAAGATAATAAATCTAATTGTAAGATATATGTATTCATGTGACAAAATCACTATTGATAACCGTTCTAATTCACATTATAAAATATTAAAGAATCAAATATTAAAGAATCAATTTACATCAATTCCTCCAATGGGGGGAAAATGGCTCAAAATATAAAGATATTTTTGAGAATTTTTTATAAAGAAAATAAACAATGGATCTTTTTAAGATCTGAAGGGTATATGTATATTTTTAGATATATTTGTAAATAGAAAAAAATTTTTTAATTTTATGTAAAGCCCATATTTTTGTTATACAAAACCACTAGTATAAGTGTTGCGAAAAAGCATAGTTGACAGTAGGCCTGTATTTTATTCCTGCTTTTTGAATTCTCATTTCTTCAAAATTTACATTTGTTTTACTTCAATTTACTGCATTGTGTGCATCAGTTCAGAGAGTGCAGGAATAAAAAACCAAACCTATGACCTACATGCAGTAATGCATTGCATTGAAATAAAAAAGCCAAGAATATTTGTAAATTATATATTTATGAACAGAAGCAATAACAACCTATAGGAATAATTAAAAATAACTTAAATTGGATGTATTTAACATTATGAATTTAACAGTGTATTACTGTAATCCTTTTAGGATTCTGCTAATTAATTAATAACACTCAGAGATCTTTCATCTCTCTGCACTCTCTTTTCTTCTTTATATGTTATCTCTCTCTATTATTTTTATTTTTGAAATTCTAAAATGTTTATATTTCAACGTTACTGAAAGATTCTTCGTACGAACCTTCTTTGAACCCATTTCTCAATTTTTTTCGCTTGATTAATCATCGCGCGATATCATCGAACTTTCGTAAGCGCTGCATCAGTGTGTCCTCGATACTTCGCGGAAAAAAAAATTTTCTGCCAGGGAAGCTTGTTAAACTCTGATAATTAAGTCAGCCGCGGGAAAGCCGCGTCCACAGATGCGTCGCGCGGAGCGTATCGAATTCCCCCATGGGCCTTCCCTGTGGGTCCACATTCCCATATTAACATAGAGATATGGTCACCCTATATAAGCTTTGCGCTTTTCTCTCTTTCTCTCGCAATGTAACGCGCACACACTTTGCATTAAAGGTGTGCATAGCCCGCTCTAATGGAGACTCGCACGCGGCGCCACGTGGCATCGGGTTAAGCAAACTATCGATTATGGGATTTCACGCTAAGCACCTATAGGATTACACCGGCGATGGCCGATAAAGCCACTGGATTTGTTGCTCTTTTCGCGATCCCGCTACAACACTGTATACCACTCTATCTGATCTCTCTCTCTCTCTCTCTCTCTCTCTCTCTCTCTCTCTTCTCCCCCCCCGTCTTTTCCTCTCTCCACCAGCCGATGTCTCCTCTTTATCACTTTCTTCTCTATCTCACAAATTCTCCCCTTTCTTCTCTCTTTTTCTTACAAACTCGACTATGCCAAAATCTTTTGTTATTCTGTCGGAAATAACGTTACGATAAAGTTACAAAAATATGATCGAGGAGATACGAAAAGTAAAGACGTCTAAAATGAAATAGTATAAACAATAATAAGATTAGATGTTAAAAAATTCCACACAACTGTTAACAGTAGAATATAAGTAAATCGTTTCCAACACAACATTTTTACACCGTGTATGTATTTTTTAAATAAATTTATCGTAAAAATACGATTGCACGACGGTTACTTTTGGACTTTCAACACACAATCAATCTGAAATATTAATATTCCATTAGAATTTGTAAAGAACTATATTGAAATAGTATAAGATGATATGGTTGTTCTTTCGCAAGTATACTAATAAGAAAAGTAACTGTGATTATAAGTGCATACGCAGTGAAATATTTATGATTCGAACTTTTATTTTTATAATTATTACTGCTATAATGTTAGTAATATAATAATTGTGTTTATAGTAAGTATGTTAACATACATTTCTACTAAAAAAATATATAGTTGGCACTGAAATTAACTATAAATTATAATTAAATTATTATTAGTAATTGTAACAATTTTTTTCTTAGTACATATGATTTATGATTATGTTTTAATCCGCTGATAATTTCCTAATCGCAAGAAATATTCGACATTAGTCTAACTATGTCAAGCTTCTTCAATCTACGACTGCTTTCAACAAACTTTCAATGCAACAGTTGCAAAATTATTATGTGGCAATTGCTTGTGATTGATGCGAGCATCTTACACGTTAGATAAGCCAGGTTTATTTCCTTAAAACCGATTAATTATAATCCTCATTTTAACTTTATATATCAAAATGTAGCAACGATTTAATTATTTTTCGCATCCATTTTTTCCCTACGTATTATATGTATTATATCTTTCCTATTTAAATTCTTTATATCGATAATATTTTGATACTATCAAAAAAATTCTAAACATCAAGAAATTGCTTTCTGCTAGTGATTCAACAAAATAGGCTCATTGGAAAATTACAGAACGATATCGATTAGCGACGCATCGCTCCAGCGATGCAAACTAGGCCGCGACTCTCTGCTCTAGGAGGAAACATAAATCATCCGCGTGGAAAGTCGTGAATTCGCCATTCCGATTTAAAGTTCCGCCGCGATCTATTTCCGTCCTATCAATCGGCACACTTGTTTCACACTAGGAAGCCGGCAGCCGGCTATCTCCCGGCTAATTAACGGATTCATTGCTCGCGCGCGGTCATTATCGTCAAGCATAATTAATATCCCTCGATGAAGGAGAGCAGCAGCGGATGGAAGACGAGGATGGAAGAGGGATGAAAGCGAGATATCAGAACTGGCTCTCTATGTGACCGTGACAGACTTTAAGACGCCGCTATCAAAGGAAGTGAGGTCGACCTCGGGAATTAATGGTCGTTCAGGCGTGGGACATGCCTTCTATGATCATATAATACATATAATGCGAAATAATCCGACTCGGGCGAAACGATCGTTTTCGGGGACGACCTGTCTCGCGGGCTGATAAATTCGCGGTTCCATCCGCAGCGCCCGAAGCGGAAGCTTTTTAATCGCGTCGCATGAAACCGGAGGCGGCTGACTGTGAGGTACTGCACTCTTGGGATGACCCGAAGCGCGCCGGGCAGGCACGCCAACCTGCAGCGCGTATCATTTTAAATCACTGCCAATGCGCCGAACGAGAGAGTCTGTCTGGGTCGGACAGCCTCAAACAGCCATCTGAAGTCGTCTGAATTAAATTCTACTTTGTTATCTCCGGCCACAGAGAACACAGAAGGATTGCAAAATACATTGCTTATTAAAATTTCTAAATTAATTTCTTTCTTACTTAAATTTGTAATTCAATTTTCTTATTTCTAATTAAGAAGAATGTGCAAAAATATCTAGCAGTTATATTGAACAACAAATTTTGATCAATGTCTTGTTTCTCAACAAGTAAAGAATTTTCTTTTTATATTAAAAAAGGATATCATCCAAAAAAGGATTTATCCAAATATTCCATTACTCTCCAATTTTTAGATGCTTTGAATTTCCTACGTAATAACGCAAATTGCAGTTAATACATGTAATATACAAAGAAATAAAAAATTTTTTTGATATTTTTGAAAGTAAATGATATAAAGCCTCTTTTATTGTGTATGATTTAAGTGATATATTAAAATAATAAAATATATTGACAATATTATTTAATGTCAAGAAGTTACACTGATGTAAAATTTATAGCTTTTAAAAAATCAAAGACTGTTAGATAAAGATATTTCTACTTTTTATTGCTTGAATAAGTAAAAAATATTGAAATGTATTGGATGAAAAAAATTTAGTAAAGCGAGAAGTCAGCCATTTAATTCGGAAAATAAGTTCGCACAATATAAGCTAAATGCAATATAAAGTTACAGTTTTTTTAAAGAGCATATAATGCAATAAATCAAAATTATTACTTTGAATGAACATTAATAAAACAGTTTTTTTTTAATGAATGACTCAATAAAATAAAGGCTTAAATTATTGTAAGGAATCTAAGAATATTTTGTTTTAAATCTATTAGATAAAACACGAATAATATTAAAGGATTACAAACGTTGATTCATCGAAATTATTAAATTAACTTAAATTATTAAATAAATAATTTTTGGAATACTACTGAAAATGAAATGAATTGATACAATCAAATTCTTGAAACGCAAAATAGGAATAATAAACTTATATTTATGTAGTATCACAAGAGCATAAATCGTAAGAAAAAAAGGGACGAAACGCAATGAGAAAAAACCAACATGCAAATAATAAGATGAAAATTAAGTGTACTCACAATTTTGCAGATAACCTTTGTAATTAACCTTTGTAAGATATTTCTTGTAGTCTTTCTTAAGTGTTTAACGTAATAGTAAATTGTCCGCCTTACATCCAAGCGCTCTATATTTAAGCTTACTTCAAGTTCGTTTCCTTTGGAATATAACGAAAAGGAAAGAATGATTATGGCGTCCTTCTACAGCATGTATGAGACCTTGAAGAATTATACGTAAATCTTTAAGTCAGATCAGTAAGAATGGGTCATTTTCAATATGCTAAAAAAATACTTAATAAGAAACCAAAGAAATGGTTTTATTCAAATATCAAATCGTTGTGGATGAAAGCAGTAAGACCCAAGTGTAGAGTCGAAAGTTATATACTATGTAACTCATTTGATCAACCGTTATGAAAGATTGCCATACACTCAATCAATGAACAAACATATTTTTATTAATTTTTATTAGTTTTTAAGGAACAGTAATAACACTTGCTGAGACGTGTGAAAGTAAGAATAAATTAATCGAATTAATCGCAAAAACTTCTTTCTGAAAGAAAGGCACACAGACTGGCGAGCAGCTGTTTCATGAGAGAATCAAAGTAGCATCCAAGAAGAATGCCAAATATACATGCGACGAGAGCATCATGCAGGAGGCAGGAGTGCTACTCGTGAATATTAGCGCACTGTTCACGTGTGTCAATCGCCATCTTCCTGCTCTTCGCGCGCGAGAGATTTAATTTTTATGATAATAATTTTTCTAAAGACTTTAATTTTGAAAAATTTTATAAATTCAAGTAATTTACAATTCCTTTCTTAATTCTTTTGTATTTTATTTTATAGAATAAAAGAAAAAAATTTTTTATATTTCATTCCATAAAATAGAAGGAAAAAGTTGTAAATTATTTAATTTATAGTTTTTCAACAATAAAGTCATTGATTTCTCAAAATCTATGCACGATGCAATCTTTCTTACATTTCTTTTCCACAGTTAAAAAATATTAGGTGTAGTAAAAAGAAATCCATTATTTTTCCATTCAATTTCATGCAAAAATAATGGATTTCTTTTTACTATACCTAATATATAACAATCATTCAAATGTTGAAAAACAGGAAACTTTGAAAATCAGTGTTATTATTTTAAATTTCAAAAAATATCAATAGTCAGAGCTGCATCAGTGTCTCTATTATGCCTATATAAGTCTTCATTCTCACAGTAACCCTCGTTTTTCGAACGGAAATTTTAGAAGATGCATCCTCGAGAAGAGAGGATAAATCGCAGGGCAAAATTTCCGAAGGCGCGCTCGTCGATCAGCGGGCGTTTCTTCGACCTCGCACGTGACTTCGTCAACGTTTTGACAACGTTTAGCGGACCGGCTTTCCCTCCCTTCGGTGGCCCTTTTAAAGGGATGATGGATGTCCGGCACGCGACTCGCTTCAACACCCCGAGGAGAGGCTCGATGGATATTTAGGACAATTCGCGCGTGCGTTCTCGTACCAAACAATTCATATATCACCTGGGCGACGTCGCGAAATAATAGGGAAATGAATTCGCGCGAAGGATGGAAATCGCGAACCTAATCGACATTCGGTATTAAGTGAACGCGTCATCAGTATGAGTGTCGCAGAATCATTTTTACTGGCGAATCCTCAGGAGATCTGTAGATAATTAATATCAAATTAATTTTTTTTCACTATAAAGTTTTTATAATATTTTACAATGCTCGTTAGCATCAATATTATTAAACTGGTGGTTAATTTAATTTCAGGTATTTTATTATCTCACTTTCAGTTTATTAATTTGATTGCGCCTTTTCAGAATTAAAAATTAAATTGGCACGCAATTTACAGAACTGAATATACATATATACAGGGTATTCCTTAAGTATATTGCCATATTCAAAGGGACAGTCTTTGATTATTCTAACTTTCAAGTAAAAAGTTTATAAAATATATGTCCTAAATGGCTTAGTTTCCAAAATACAGGTAAATATTTAACATGATAAATTGCGTTAGGAATATCTTTCTGCATAAATACGTATTGCTTCACATGAGTTACCATTTACACAACGTTGAACGTATACGTCACTCTTTGAGAAGAAGAATGGTGTATCACGACGTAAGATAGATATTTTCAACAATTCATCTAATTGTTTTATTTCATCAGAAGAACTGAAATCTGTTTTCGTTTTTCTATTTTTTATTGGATCAAACTGTATTTTTTTCAATTAGACAGATTATTGCTATTAACATAAAATGTTAAATATTTCATAAACTCTTAATTTTTGTATATACCTTAATATTTTTATCAACGGAATAATGAAATGAATCAATTGGTGTAAAGAAAACATAATTGCTTTAAAAAAAATTATGTATGCAAAAATTATGTATGCAAAATGCATTATTTTTTAAGTAAGCAACTATATGTTTTCTTTATATCAATTGATTTATCTCATTACTCTGTTCATCAAAGTATTAAGATAAGATTTTAAAAAGAGTAATAGTTTATAAATTATTTAATTGCTTTTACATCAATATATGTCAGAATAAAGTACAAAATATTTCGTAAACTATTAATTTTCTGATATCTATATCTTAATACTTTTATATGCAAAATAATTAGAGGAATGATATTGTGTAAAAAAAATTATACATTTCCTTAGTTACATTAATTTAAAAATATTATTTTTCAAATAAAGTTTATGAAGTAAATTACAATAGGAATTCCAAAATAGTTTAAATACAGATATAAATTTATTGTCATTTTAAATTATTACAGAGAGTTGTCATAAAAAAACTTCGTTATTTATTAATAATTAAAAAATTATTAATAAATAATTAAAAATAATTTGTTATAGGAAATATATAATATCGTTTACGAAAATCTGTGACAATCATTGGCCTAATTTCCGATTGAATGAATAGCAAATTGTCAGAATGCAAACCCCCGAAACGATTCCACTGTCATAAAAGTCAAGTTTAGTTCGGGGTGATAATGCTTGTAATCCAAATATAATTTTTGTGGGGCGCAATAACGGTTGAAACCACCCCGTTTCACGGACGCGTCCTGACGTCCTTGCTAGTATTGGTGTCTCGTCCTGAAATCATAGGAAAGTCACCCCTTGTTACGATCACGCTTTACATCCCCCGAAAACTTAATACGTACTCGGTTCGAACTACAACCCCGTATTTAGGGTCGGTCTATCGCGGTTACCGTGAACTTTGTCGTGTATAGAATTTATTGCCCCATCGACTCTATATTTTCGAGGATTGTATATAGCCAAACTTTTTTATTTCTTTGATTTCTTTTGGTAAACTTTACTTTTGCGCTTATCGGTGTTTGTATTTTAAAATGATTTCCATCGTACCATTTATAATATTGTAGTTTTAATTATTTTATAATACCAAATCATAGTATAATACTTTAAATATAATTTTATTTAATTTTGCAACGGCTTTTTTTCTTTTAAATAAATATTTCGAATGACAAAAATAATCTTTCAATGTGTATAAACACAATTAAAATTGATCTTTTGGAGAAATTCTTAATCTAAATTCATTTCAAACATCATGTCATGTTATTTTTCAATGGGAATTAATTTCAATCAATAATTTCAACGGTTTTAAGTTACGCGTCCAGCACAATTCGCACCACTCGCACTCGTAAATATAACTATTCTTCTGAATAGTTCACGAAGTCCGTCGTTCTCCTGTTAAGTGGCACCGTCAGTCGACGTCTGGCGGCGCGACTGACGGCCGAATAAAGGGCAAATAAATTAAGTTAATGCGCTCCACACTCGGCCAGCTCGAGCACAATCTCTCTCTCGGCCGCTCGCATTAACGGCCGGAGGTCCTCCCTCCACTCACGCCATTGTTCGATGGAATTTGTAATTTAGATTGATACCGGGGCCTCGACTCCAATCCCTCGGACGGACGAGCGACTCTCTTTCGAGAAATCGTCCCGCGGAACTCGCCGCCATCGCGCCACAAATAATTCGTCGCAGCAGCCCGCGAAATTTATGACACCACCATGGCGATGGCGAAACGCTTCGGAGAACGCGTTCCAATAAAGTCAATGAGCTCTTACGTGCACAATAGACGGAACACGCCTCGTATATAAAATCGCAGCAAGTTGCGTTTGACATGACGATAAGGAAAATTGAGGAACAGAGAATAAACAAACTGGCAAGATCACATAAGTCTCTAATTCTGTATAATATATTACATTTTTAATAAACTAATATTTCTCTTGTTAAACTGAAGCATCAAAATATTGTAGACGTATATATATATATGTATATATATATATATAAAAAGAATGTTACGGTTGCTATAACTGGAAATAATGACTTTTGCCTTTGATCAATACATTTGGTTGTGATAACTGTAAAATGGACATATTTTTATAGCCATAACCATAGTTGATGCAAATCACAATCGTACTATAATAGCCTTATAATAAAAAAACGTATTGAGCGTCTTGGGCGTCTTTTGATTGTAGCGAGTGATTTTTTAGTGATTTTTTTTTTTTTTAAGTTGAAAAGATTAATATTTCGTAATGTTGATGCAATATTTCCCAAGCAGTATAGCAACGCTTGCAAAGCGCTAAAAAAGCTATTATATGCGTTTTTTTAGTGCTTTGTTAACGCTTTGTAAGCGCTATGTGCTATTTGGGTTGCAATGTTGCAATTCAATATTTCTGAGATCGCTAATTCAACGTTTGTATGCTGTATGGCTTTTAACGTAAAGATATTCCTTTGCTTTCGTAAAACGTTTAACCCAAAATATCTAGCTTTCAATAATATTGATTTATTTAAAAAGAACGATAGTTTATTTCCAAAAGAGCGTTTTTGTTTCTATGAAGAAATAGGATCTAGAATTTTGCTAAAAGTGGGTATTACATATTTTATTCTTAAAAAAAAATTTACTCGGTGTAAGACGCTACTATAATTTAAATGGGAACTACACAGAAAACATATTCTATGTATTAGAGAATGTTCCTGTTCCAGCTTTTGGATCTTAATACCTGAAAGTTCATGCAAGTCTCGAGAGATCCTCGCAGGTGGCTGTGGCACGTATCGCATCCGTTCCTTCGCACTGCGGGGAGAAGCCGGTTTGCGGTTTCTCGCAAAATTTATGATGATTAAACGTTCGGTCCGGCCGGAGGTGCGACGACTTCATTGACCTACCCGCATCCATCGCGGTCTTCTCGGACAAATTGGATTATGATTTTATGCCGCGCTGCAACTACGTGAACGAACCGTGCTGATTGCCGATTGCGAGAAAGAGAAAGATGCAGATAAACATTACGCGCGTCAAACAAACCTTTCCTCGGCATGTCACGATAATTATTAGCGATAGAACTTTTGTAACTAGCAATTGTAGCGGACAGATTATGTATAACAATTTCATTACTCTTCGAATTAAAATAAGAAATGACTCACCGATGCGCAAATCCTTCTACCTAATTTCCTTCATCACTGCTCTTCTATGGTAATTCACTCTCACACAATACTCATTCACAGAAAAGATGGTTAATTATGATCCCACGGTACTTTATATGGTACTCCTAATATTAATTATACATGCATACATTTAATCACAATAAAAGAATAGCGCGAAAAAGGTTAAGATCCTTTCGAGACTCGCGACATCTGGCAAATTAGCAGAACGGACGGTGAGATTCGAAGATTGCACGGCCAACTTCATGCGCCAGAGCGCCGCGGCAAAATGCTTTTGCTTCTAGTCATACTTTATATAGTACACATCTTTGTAGTACATACATATCTTTCGCACTTCAAATTGATAATATACCTACAGTATGTTTTATTAAAGTATTTACTGTTTCGTATCACGAATATTCGAATAAATTTACATATATGAAAATTAAGATTAAATATATCCGGGGCGTGTGATATCCGAAAATACGGTTGTTGCTCGACAAATTGCACGTGGCGATAAATTTATTGAGCAAAATATAACTATATCGCGAATAAATACACGATAATATAATAATAGCCAACATACGAACATCGAATCAACGTTACACGGTCAACATATGTCGAAATAATATTAATATTGACGCGATTGCAGGTAATGACTTAATAATTAACTATGACATTGATGATCAATTCAGAGACGACTTTCATGTTTGCAGAGTTACGTGAATAATATTGATGATTTTACGGTGATATCACAATATTCCATGAGTCAAGTTAATGGTTAAGATGCGATTGATTATTTTTTTGAAAATATACAATATATCACCCATGCAATTATATTTCTAATCCGTCAATCTTGCGAAAGATTATTATATTCATTCCGCAAAATAACAAAATAAATTTTATTAACAAACAGTCGCTATGGTTATCTCTTATAAGTCATTTTTGATAATTCACATATTATTCAAATTAAGAATGAATATGTCATTTTTTAAAATACTATCAAAAGTATAAAAATTTGATAGATTATTCCACGTATTTTTTAATTATTACACGTAAATATCTATATAAAATTTAAGCACAATTCTCTTATTGGTTAAAAATTTTTTAAATTATTTAATTTTTTTTACCTACATTCTTATATATTAAATAATATTACGAATTAAAATTAAATTTTTACATATCATTTACAGATATATACTAATAAAATTCTAATTCTAATAAAAAAATATACGTACAAAAGTTCATTTGAATCCACTCATTTAAAAGTTATTTATCTAAAATTGCAAAAAAAAAGAAACAAAATATAGTCATAAAATATAGTTATTGTACTACATAAGCCATTTCGTAGTAAATTATTTGTTATTTTGCTTCTTGTAGTTGGTTTCAGAGCGTATTCACAACCAAAATTTGTTAGCTGATATTGGCTTTTTTGGCTGATTTTTTTTTAGTTGATATTTTTAGCTGATAGTACAATCAAAACATTTTTAAAAATTCAAAGATATAATGTGAGATTCGATTTCAAGTATTATTACCCAGTAAAGCTATTTATAATAAAATAATATTTTATTTTTTCTTATTGTTATTTAAATAACTCGTGCGAATACTATAGATTCGCATAGATAATCGCATAAATAATCATTGAGAAATTTAAGACCGATATTCATAGTTTGTTTTTATTTCAAGATCATCTTAAGTAATGCTTTAAGATTGTAGAAAAATTATTATCATAAAATTTAAATCTCTCGCGCGCTAAAGAGCACGAAGATGGCGATTGGCACACGCGAACAGTGCGCTAATATTCGGGTGACACTCCTACCTCCTGCGTGATGCTCTCGTCGCATGTATTGTTTTTGGCATCCTTCTTGAATGCTCCTTTGATTCTCTCATGGAACAGCTGCTCGCCAGTCTGTGTGCCTTTCTTTCAGAAAAAACTTTGTGATTAATTCGATTAATTTATTCTTACTTTCATCACACGTTATGTGAATCACTCAGCAAATGCTATTATTGTTCCTTAAAAACTATAAATGTGCTTGTCCATTGATTGAATGTATATGACAATCTTTCACAATGGTCATTGATCAAATAAATTATATGGCATACAATTGTTTCAATTCTATACTTGAATCTTACTGCTTTAATCCACAACGGTTTGATATTTGAGTTAAAATGGCATAAAACTGTTTCTTTGGTTTCTTATTGAATATTTTTTTAACATATTGAAAACGACTCATTCTTACTGACTTAAAGGTTTACGCACAATTCTTCAAGGTCTCATACATGCTGTAGAAGGACATGCCATAACCATCCTTTCCTTTTCGTCATATTCCGTAGGAAACGAACTTGAAGAAAGCTTAAATAGAGAATGAAAGGCGGATAATTTACTATTACATTAAACACTAAAAAAAGACTATAAGAAATATCTTACAAAGGTTAATTACAAAGGTTATCTGCAAAATAATGAATACACTTAATTTTCATCTTATTATTTGCATGTTTGGTTTTCTCATTGCGTTAATTTTGCGTTTCGTTCCTTTTTTTCTTGTGAATTTATTATGTTCTTGTGATACTACATAAATATAATTATCTTATTTTACAATTTCAAAGAAATTGATTGTATCAATTCGTTTCATTAGTAGTATTACAAAGAATTATTTATGCAAGTTAATTAAATAATTTCGATGAATCAAAGTTTATAATACTTTAATATTATTCAATATTATATCTAATAGATTTAAAATAAAATATCCTTAGATTCCTTATCTTACATCAATAATTTAAACATTCCCTTTATTTTATCGGATCATTAATTAAAAAAAAAACATGTTTTTATTAATGCTCATTCAAAGTAATAATTTTGATTTGTTGCTTTTTAAAAACTGTATATTGCATTTAGCTTATATTATACGAACTTGTTTTCCGAATTAAATGCTAATTCTTCATTTCACTAGATTTTTTTTGTCCAATACGTTTCAACATTTTTTACTTACTCAACCAACAAAAAGTAGAACTTTATCTAACAAAGATAATAACACGGCTTTCTGATTGGTTTATGTCATTTTAAGACTATACTTAAGCAAGCTTGATAATTAACTATAAATAGCGACCTAAAAATCAATTGTGAAGGTTGATTATACATTGTGCTGACAATCGCTGTTTATAAATGAAAATGATCCTTCAGCATTTTTTCTTAGAATTTAATATGCATTTTGAAAGGTAATGTGACAATTCGTGGGACTGCTATCTGCTTGCGCCTTGATCTTACGAATGCTAAAACAATGACTTTATGTAAATATAACATTTTGTATGTATCTACATACATATATACAAATAAGATCGCGCACCTAGCCGAGTCATTGCCATCTCAAGATTAATTGTTTTATAAAATAAATACAATATTCTAAATCCTTGAATTTCAGATTAATTTGGATAAATTTAATTTAAAAAATTTGGAAGAGAGAGAGAGAGAGAGAGAGAGAGAGAGAGA
>Ga0157364_1004799_pt1 | contig 13604 bp, 13 predicted proteins | sample AttsexASBM2_FD_111476 | JGI IMG/M metagenome (GOLD analysis project Ga0157364, IMG submission 111476) | Fungus gardens microbial communities from leaf cutter ant in Ribeirão Preto, State of São Paulo, Brazil - Atta sexdens ASBM2 | ecosystem: Host-associated > Fungi > Mycelium > Unclassified ... | reverse complement strand
GCGTCCAATGTAGCTTCAGTATTATACCGATCATTAATAAATATAAGTCGCTTAAGGTTGAAAATGTTAAAAATTTTAATATATTTTACATATTTACATACGTATACATATATAGAAATATATTATATATATTTATATTTAAATTTATATTTTTAATAAAAAATTTTACATAAGCGATTAATGATCTTCTATTTACTAGTGACTGGTACGTTACTGAAGCTACATTGGATGCGCATGCGTCTGAAACCCGTCTAACGACACTGCTTCCTCAAAATGCCGCGGAAATGAGGAACGCACGGAATTAGATCGGAACGCGAACCGGGAAACCGCCGCACCGGCCGGACCGGATGACGAAAATTCGACAGTCACGTCACGATTTGTAATATATCTTATCGAGTTTCTCCTCTCCCTGTGCTATTAAACTGATCGGACATTTTCAAAATTTCTAAAAAATTCTCAAACGAGTGAAAAATTAATTTCTTTCCCATGTCCTATGTCGTCATATACATTTATATACATACAGAACAAATATTAAAAATCAATTTTACAACTTATTAAAAAATTTCTGTCGGAAAACATTTTTTTTTACCGATCTGCGTGGTATCGCAAAAAAATTCCTGAATCAAAAAGGAACGAAACATAATCAATAAATCTAAATATGTGTAAGAAGCGTGTCTATCTAAGTGTATATAATCAATAAAATATCCTTGCAACAAACTCAATCTGTCTGGTTCTACAAGTTCCAAGTAGATCAGCTTTAATCTCAGTTTAACTCATTCTTCTTTTTCTTTCATGTTTGTTTCTACCAATGTAGTTTAATTTCGATTCAATTTATTCTTTATTTTTTCTAATTAATCTTAGAATTTTAGAAAGAGATGAGTTATATGCTTATTTCTATCAATGTGGATTAACTTCAATTGTAGTTTAATTTATTCTTTATCTTTTTCTAATTCTTATAAGACTTTGGGAAAGAATGAAATGTAAACTAATTTCATTCTTTTCTAGAATTGGTGGAAATGAGCATAAAAATTAAAAAAAGATAAAGAGAATGTTAAATCCAATGGAAATTAAAGTTAATCTACATTGGTGGGAACGGGCATTAATCCGTATTAATTCACATCGCGTTTATAGTCTTTTCGTATATAATTGATTCAATATAATTTATTCGAAAACCAAGAGTCGCTTATACAATTACGGCCTTTTACGCGATTAGGTGGCTGTAAAGGAGACGCCACGAAATGAATATCTCTTTGTAGCGAAGCATATTTGTATTTCTCTCTCTCTCCCCCCACACGAATTGGCTAATGTACAAGTACTATGATTCAGTTTCATTACTCGGCTCTCTCTCTCTCTCTCTCTCTCTCTCTCTCTCTCAATCACAAAACACACACACACACACACACACGTACGCGCGCGCATGCACACGCACACAACCGCGTCGTATCTCGTTAAATTATTTATTTTTATAATTTTTGTATTTATATGTATACAGGCGTGTATAATATATATATATATATATATATATATATATATATAATAATTTCAATTATTATAAACTATTAAAATTATAATACAGCCAGAGAACTTAGCATAATGACCATTATAGACATTGGCTGCAAGCTAGTCGTTCCATTCGGTTTATCGAGGTATATACTTGTACAAGGCAACTTGTATATACCTGATAATATCGCGAATAGAATGGCCTATGTAAATAAGAAGGATATACAATAAGTTTCATCAATTAATCGCTTTATGTACATACTGGTATACATACATACAAACACATACATACATATGTACGCACGCAAATTATTCGCTATAAATCGATCGCACGTGCCTATGGATGCACGCGTCTTTCTATACTACAGCGATAATTTCGAGAAACAATCATTACACTCGGAGACCCGATTTCGATTTTCTTTAATCGGGAGCAGCATTTAAGAGTCTTCAATTCGCGCTTCGCTTTGCTTTTGGCGTTCCATTTTGATGATAATGCACATTGCACCTCTGCGTTACAATTTGGTAAAGTATTCGGAGCGTATCTAGCGTGCTTGAAATCTGTGCAGACGTGAAATGGCATGATTTCTTTTTTTTCTCTTTCTTTCTCGCTTCTTATAAAGAAAAACGCTAGCCAAACTTGGAAGCATCATCGTCGGTTTATTGCGTGTGTAAAACATTAATCATTGCGCGCGTGCATTCGAAATCACTGAATAAACCTTCCAATGTAGTTTTACTGTTCCTCTTGTATATTCATAATACTCTTCTCTATCAAGATTTATTTCCAACACTTCCACAACACTTTTCAGACTTTTTTGTTGTAACATCAGATCGAGAAAGTGCACAATGAGAGAATTATAAAAAAAAAATTAAAATTACTGGCATTAAAAAATCAATTGGATTTTTAATACATGGAGATGTATTTTCTTTTCCTCTATAAAAATAAATAAGTATAGTAAAAATAAATGAGAGAAATCATCGTATTTTGTTTTATATTAATTCAAATCAAGTGTATTGACTCGATTCTAATTTTCGTTGCACATCTTTCTCTGTATTTATACAAATACTTTCAACGATGGAAATTAAAAATAATGAAATACACACAGGATTTTTGCATATACACATAATAGCACATCGATCACGACTTTTCGGTAACTTTAGTTCAAATTCTTTCTAGAAAATTAGATTCATATTTATCTAAACATAAATTGAAAATACTGAATATATTATGAAATAAAATATTAAATTTGATTTGAAATCCTTTCTCTTCAATGACAAAAGTTTTTTATCCTCTCTTCTTATACAGTCTTATTGCAATCTTGATTTTAGGCTAAAGTAGTGATATATTCGGAATTCATTCTCGACTTGCCGCCCGAGCTTCAATATTTTTATGAATTCCTACATATAGCTAATGTAATAAACGCAAAAATTCAAAATTGGCTACTCATTAATTCAGCACAAAATCTTAAAAAAAATAGCACGCAAGTGCATATTAATAAAATATCATGTTGAGGGGATTAGATATTAGCTTCGAAAAAAAGAGACAAAAGGAAAGACAGGGAAGAAAAAGGGGAGAAAGAAAGGGAGAGAGGTAGAAAAGAATAGCGAAGGCGATGACATGCAAGTACAAATCGCATATTGTACATGTCAGAGTTGCCAACAAGTTTCGTCCACTTCATTGGAAGAATTAATTCCTAAACCACATTTCGTAACAATCCCATTATCACGTCAACGTATTTCATAAGCATTTAAATCTCGACCACGAGCGATCGCGATTTTTAATCTCGGCTATCGTCACTTTTAAACGATCCAAAACTTCTTCACGCACTGCATATATGTGACAGAATTATTGCAATCGAATCTATCTATATAACAAACTAAAATATGTTTGGACATCGTGACCAGTCACCTTTGTTTTTATGATCCCAATATTCGCCATTATAAACAAAACAACGGCTGTCCGTGTATGGATCCTGCTTCTTTCTAAACCATAGAGGTTCGTACGTCTCATAAGATAATCCTGTGGAGAAATACAAAATTCTATAGCATAAAAAACAAAATTCTATAGCATAAAAAAGGAACTTAATTTTCACGATTTAACCATACAAACAAACATACCTTGTGCTATAGCCTTTTCGGAGTCATGCTCGCGAGCTCGTCTAGTAGCTCTTTGTTTTTCCTCTAAACGCAATTTTTCTGCATTGGCTTCGTCCCATCGTCCATCCTCCATTAATCGTTGATCAGGCCTCAATCGAGAATCTGTTGGAGCTGTACCTTCTTCTGGTTCGTTCAATTGACACGCTAGTTCCGTGAATGAATAATATTTCTCAGAGTCTTCGCTGCAATAGTATATTTAAGTATTGAAATATTTCAAATGTATTTTTAAGATATTATGTAAAGAGGAGGGTACAACTTTAAGATATTACGTAAAGAGGAGGGTACAACTTTTATCATTTTGCGATCGTGCGGGGATCATTTTATTTAATCAAAAATTGTTAATTAATTATAAGAGCGCTATACTCAAGAAAAAATTATTACATTTATACACTGAAATAAAGACTAAAATATCCTCATTTACATTCAATTACGTTGAAATGGTCAATTATATTTGAATAATTTAAAAACTAATTCACAATTATTAATTCAAGAATTAATTTTTAAATGACCGAAGCATAATTGATAGCGATTTCATAACGATGTTAATAAGAAAATTATTAATTAAACTTTCGTGTAAACGTAACAATTTTTCTTTCAGCGATAATATCACTGTCATCATTTTTGGTTTTCACAAAGAAAATTACATAAGTGTAGAAATAAAACGATTGTTGAACGATCGTGAAAAAGTTGTGCCTTCCTCTCAAATAAAAGATCTTTTCGATCGATTTTTATTTTGAGATATACTTTTCAACATGGAAATTAATTCTATTGGAAAAAATCGTCGATATATATGTATAATGATATAAAATTTATATACAACTTTAAAAAATGAAATAAATAAACGGGTTTAATTTTTACATGGATATTATTGCTATATACTTACGTAGGCATACGTCGTTTCCAAGCTAATATATAAGGACCTGTTTTATAAACTGGATTATCGAGTGTGCCAGACGTGCTGATTACCGGAGCTATTTCGATCTTTGAATCCCATGTACCTTGCACTACCCATTTGACTTCCTTGTTGGAATTCATGACTACGCCCTTCACCTTGCGCTGACTGTCTCGCGAGAAATATGAGTACGGTATGTACTTCAAATGGCACTTGATACCTTCTTTATGATTTACAATATCCATATCGCCACTCTGATCGACCCACAATCTTCCGACTATAATATTATGTACCGTAGTAGTGACTTTTCGCCATGTGTAATGATGCTGGCCATTATTAAATTCTAAATGAGCAGTACCCAAAGGAATCACCTATTCAAGCAAAATCACAGAATTTCATTTTCAAAACTGTTGTATTTAGAAAGAACAATGGTTCAAGAATAATGCGCATAATTATTTGATTTGACGACGAAATTGAGTGATTATTTGCGATATGTATTGTATAATCGGTATGTCTTTTCAGATGTATCAAGATATTGTACCTGCAGATATTTTCCACGAAATTTAGAAGCCATTGTAAATTCTTGCCAACATCGCCATTTCTTTCCTTCGCAATGTTGAGCTAGCATAGGCGGGTGATGAGACACTTGCTCTGAAATCGCGCGCCATCCAAGATCATCTGTACGATCGCATTCGTAAGTTTCACCCAAAAGGGGATTGAAAGGCTTTCCCGTTCTAGCGGCGGTTGTAGCGTAACTAGACACAGTGAACGCGGCTACAAAAGCCATCTGTTCATAACTATCTGTACATTCTGCAGCCCTATTTATATATAAAAAAGCAAAAAAATTACGTCAATCATCATTTCACTTGCATAAATAAGACGCGACCAAAAATATCTATACCTATCAAGAATATTCGCGTATTCATAGTCTTCTGTTAATCGTTGAAGCATACTGAGCGGTTCAGAAAAGTTGACCGGCATAGGAATTTTGGACAAATCTTTGCCAATGCAGTTTTTCATTATACTCCATAGGTTCAAAGGATAGTTTGGTTTGTCAGGTACCTTGATCCTTCGTTTCCGTTTCGAAATGGTGGTCATCCCGGTGCTGCTGCTGTCATTATTGGATCGCCAGCTTGTCTGTGTTATAGAATATTAAAAAAAAAAAAAAAACATCTACATCCTACGTTACATGTCATTTTACTTGAGAGAAGGAAAGAAGAGAAAGAATGTAATATGCTTACAATATCCAGATCGTTGGTGATTCTAACAGCCGAGAGAGTCTGCGTAGCAGTGGAATCGGTCACAATGAGGAAGGAATCGGTTCCAGTGGAATCAGAGACAGGCAAGGGCGTTGGATCTCCTTCTGAACTGGAGCCATCGTCACTACCTTGGGAATCGGTGCGATCTCTCGCATGGGAAATGGAATTGCTCGTGGCAATGGGTATAGTTACTGTGAAAGTGTCTGATTCTTGGGCGTCGTAAAATTCGGCATTATCCTCTTCATCCTCCGATGGTGACGTTGTAATTGCGGGATCTGCAAAGTGATAATTTTCCATTTGACAAGCGACAAGCGACGCGAACGCGGAATGTGAGGTATGATATCGCGTAGAAATTCCAAGCTGGAACAGTAAAAAATTGGACGGAGCACGTGAACGCGGAATGTTGTACAAAGTCGTCACTGATCGCATGAAAATCGTCTGGATAAGCATTGAGATAAGGAATCAAATATTTATCTCGGCGCAACGCGACGGAATCGAGTTGTTGGTCATTGAGAACGATGCGGAACTCGGAAGGAAAAGGCGCGTATAAATTACGACGCGACGGCATGCGCGATCAAATTACGCCAGTTGACGCGAGTCACCCGCGTTCGCGAGATCGTATCGCATAATAAAGAATCGATATGACGTCCCGCGAGCCCCGCGCGGCAAGACCACCGCGTGGGTCCGTCTCGAGAGTTGGGGTTCATTTCGCGCGACCGAGAAACCGATTTCGTGCGTTCGGCTCTGCCCACCCTCCTTTGCCTTTTCAGACTTCCGTTTCCGTCGCGTCACCTCGAATCGAATCGAATGTGCCGCCGCGCTGTCGGATAGCGCTCCGGCCTGTGACCCGCTCACTGCTTACTGCTCGCTCAATCAAACTGACGTGACGCGACGCGACGCGGTGCGGCGTTGCGGAGGAACGCTTTAGTTTCGTCCGCTTCGCTCCGTCCCGAGTGCACTCTCTTCGAGGTGCGCACAGTTAAAAAAAGGAGGACATCACAGGCGATACAACCAACACGATTCAGGAACGATACATTCCTCTCTAATCGAATTATACGCGATTTCCGCTCTCCTCTCGATTCTGCGCCAATTCTGCACGACTCTCGGTGACCGCGAGAATCATTGTGAAACACCAATAACAAGCCGTGAATGTGCTCGTTGTATTTTTCTCGGGCAATTATCATATCTTTTGTTACCTTCGACACGCCGATCATCATCCTACTGTATCTGCACCAAAATCAATCGCATCGCTCGGAATTTGGGATATCGCGTTATCGGATAATGGAAAGAAAAAATGATTCTCCACTACCGTGATTCCGCGAGATCCGCTCCAACCGTTCCGGGAGCTCTCGCCGATTAAGCCTTCAACTCTCGGAGGAGACGGAAGCAGCACACCCGATCGTGTCGTGTGCGGATGTACGTACGATATACATAAATTACTACGTTACCTATATACGGGACGGGAGATGTCAGACGAGAGTACAGCGCGGATAAACCCTCTATTTTCTTCTATGTATATAGCCAATCGTAATCCGTATACGAATTTACGGATGGACGATGCATACGTAGGCATACGTAGATCTGCGTAGACCACGGCTGACGTAATCACGTGATAACGCGACGCGTTGCATTGACGCGGCGATGCCTCCTGGAGGCCACCTAGCGCGAACACGGACAAGCGACTGTAGCCGCTGAGATTTAAATTTTCGCTTCCACGTCTCGAATATCGTATATTTTTATATAAGAAAGAAAAAAGATAAAAAAAATGCTAACTCGGCTAAATGCTAACGCAAGATATGAATTTAAAAGTAAAATTTTTGTTCTGTAAAGACCTCCAGTTATAATCTGGAGATCATTGTGTTTTGGACATCATTTAATTGCCGAGATATTTAATTAGTTTCAATATACTACAAAAAATCGGTGGTAAAAAAAAAATGTTACCTAGAAAAAAATTTACATTTAGTTAAAATTTCGACAGAGTTATTATATTTCTTCACGTAGTGCAGCATGTATGTATATTTAATATATGTCCTTTCTCTCTCTCTCTCTCTCTCTCTCTCTCTCTCTCTCTCTCTCTCTTCCCCCTCTCCCTTCAAAATGTTTTAATTAATTTCAATTTTTAAAACTTGAGTAATAAAACTATTCTTCAGATAACCTAAGAAGATATCTTCTATAGAGAGAGAATTTTAATTTTGGGTTAGTTATACAAACATATAAAAAAATTAGAAAACCGATAATAATCGGTTAATAATGATTTGTTACTTGTTATTTTTGTTAAAAAAAAATTGATTCTAAATAATATAATTAGGAAGCATATATTCAGAGAGTGATTTTTAAGTATTAATAAACGAAATTGTGTTTAACAAATTAAAACAGATTTCATTATCATCGTTTTCTAAAATTAAATAAAATTTGGTGCTTTTAAGCAATAATATGATAGCAGTAAAAGTATTAAAAATGTGCCGACAAGTGCATGCTAACATTGTTAACGAAACGAAATAGAAAAGAATAAAAATCAATTAATTTACGTGAAGGTCTGTGTCCTCCCGCAGGCGTCGCTGAAGGAATCGCATGTTGCGCAGCTTCCTCCAGATGGGAATGCTGCCTAGCTAATTGCTCGACCATTTTCTCTATCCGTACTTTCTGATCACGTTCGTGCTGCAGCATCTTTTTCCACTTAGGCTCTTGTTGTTGGGCTAGTTGCAAGTAATCGCTGCTCGTCTGCAACAACATATTCAATCTGTTGTCATAAGTTGCGTTTTATGTGAGATCACATCGGTGATAAATCGCATCAATAGAGAGAATGCCAATGTCGAGGGCAATTTCGTGAATGAGACAACTCTGATTGGCAAGAGAATTGAACTCTGCTCTCTGCAAATCTTGCGAATTTCTACGTAGACTTTGAACGTATCATTCATATAAAAAGTTAATTACTAACTCTCGACTGTATCTCGAGATTTTCTTTTCTTTCCACTCGTTGGATGAATCACGCTCAGTCATGCTATATATAATATCGTAAGATTTACAAGATGTTCACAAAACAAGTTCAAGAGTCTATTCAACAAGTTCAGTAAAATAATGGCAAATTAATGTTATCATCTTTCAAAGCATTACTCAGATCCCATATTATGCGAAATCCTTAATTCGACTTGATTTTTTAAGAATATATTTAAAGATTTTGGCGGCAAATTTTGCTGTACTAAAAAGTTACTACAGCCATGATTGTTGATATCTTGACATTGAGAAAAATGTAGAAAAAAAAAACATCATTCGCTGATACTTTGCGTCGTACAATTTTGCATTTTTGATTATCATTTGGTTTGAACTTACACTAATCATAGCATTTGCCGCAATCCGGAAAAGTGTGGCTCGTTCACTGACGATCTTGAATTTCGCTGCTAATTCGAGGGACGGAGGCTCTATCATTTCCAAATCGGATAAAGCTCGTTGGAGCCCAGATCCCTGCTTAAGCATCAAGTCATTGCATGCTTGTAGATCATCCAATCGTCGCGTTAGATCCTTAATCACAGACGCAGTTTCTACGTTTTGATTGTCGTTATCTTGATACTCCTCCTCCTCTTCTTCTAAAAGAGATTTCGCCGCATAACGTCGCCGAAGTACTAAAGCTCAATAATATATAAGAAAAAGATAGATGCAACACGACAGTTATGCAAATGTATAATCATCGTATCGGTATTGCAGTCGTTTGCGATGCAAATCAAATTCATTAATTATACACGCACGCACGCACACAGTATAGTACAATAATCTATATAATAGATGTAAAAACGTTCATTAAATTAATTATAGCAACGGAATATTCTATTAATACTGTGTGCAACGGTTGATTCAAATTCGAAATATCTCAAAGTTTAATATTAACTTTGTAATTCGAGTAAACTTTATAATATCTAAAATATATAAATCACATTAATTCTGAATTTTACATTTTATACAGGATATTTTCCAATCTCTCAAACACTTAATAAATAAAAAGAATAAAAAAGATAAGTCTTTCTTGAAGGTTAATTCATAATGTTAATTAATAAAGTTAAAATCTATTCGTAATAAATATATTGACTCTCTTTAGGAAATATAATAACTTGAATTTGATTATTTTACTAATCGCACAAAAACATTTTTTTAAATCCCTATTTCTTAAACTGTTGATGTACGAGTATTATATATATAGATAGAGAAATACTAGCTTATTAAAATTTATTTAACAAAAATTTTCAAGTTATTGTTCATCGATTTTAATAAAATCTTTTTTAATGTTTATAAAATCATAGTTTCTAATTAACTAATTTATCAAAATGAAAATTTTATTACATTTTAAATTTCTATGCATCAAATTACAGTATTTTAAGCAAAACTATTTGCAGATATTAACTTCCACAGTTATTAATATAAATAAAAAACTCTCCGTTTGCAATATATCATATATTTTTACTCTGTCCGTTTGCAATCTGAGTCTTTTTTATCCAATCCAATTTTTTTTCATTGTTTTAGGCTTTCAAAAAAATATGAAAAACTTCAAAGTTATTTTTCGACATCTCTATTATATATCTACATTACTAAATAAATTTTTTAACTCTAATGTTAAAATCATCATTATAAAAATTAAAAGTTCAATAAAAATGACAAAGAAATCTGAGAGTACAATTTCGCTTATGCTGAAAAAGGTTCAAATTGTAGACGGAGGATTAAGGGAATCCTAAAGTCGCCTTATATTACCGTTTATTTTTTAAATAAATATTTTTCGAACTGTTTTTATACACAGATTTGAAAATCCTTTTTTAAAGTAATAAACGATAATGTAATCCAATTGAGTTTATATTAAAAATGAAAAAAAGTTGGAAAATTAATTAATCGGCTTTCAGCGTCGATTCATATAAACAATATATTTGCTTTATATACTATACTTTGAACATGTATAATAAATCTTGATTCTGATTAGGGATTACGTAAACAAACAATATCGAGTTCCTAGAATTAGATTTAGATAATTAATATAAAAGAGTTAATTAGAAAATACAAATGTTTGTGAAGATCTTATTGAATTGATATAAAGAGACGACTTTAGGCTCCCTTTAAATAGATGGAAAAAAGTATTCAGAAAATTTCGATGTACCTAGATGTACCGAAAAAACGACAGGTTTACGCAATACACAGGCACGATCTATTGTACAATCGTACAAACCAGATTCCATCGCTTGGATAGCCTTGGCTTTTGCTAACTCGAGAGCCGTGACCCATTGCTGTCGCTCCACCTCGGTTGACGCCTTGATGTGGAAGGTCTGCGTGCCGCCGTTGCTCACGACGAAAGTGCAGGCATCCACCGTGTGTATTAAGGCCCCGTGTAAGGAAATTGTCCCGCGGCAAGTGTGAGACATCTCCGCGGGATTTCTGAAACAAGGAGTAACGGAGACGCAACAGTCTCAGGAACGCGTCCCTCTCAGGTCACCCCGAGATTGCCGAATGATACAGAGAAAGACAGACGTGAGTTTGCAATCGGGAGGGACTCGATTTTTAATACGACGATCCGGACGATTCGACCGTGAACAAGCTTCATTCAAGCGACCACCTCTCCCTCCCCCTCAAAAAAAGGAAAAAAAAAACAGAAAAAACAGAAAAATTAACATAACAATGTAGCAACGATTGTCTGCGTTAAATCTGTGACACCATATTTCTGACTTGGCGAGAGAGACGGAGTGGTGAGTGGTGGATAGGATGCGAGGAACAGTTATTAGCATAGAAAAGTATGGACTTATCGGCGTAATCCAAAGAAACTAAACACCCGATTACACAGCCGATGGAAGCGATTTAACGATCCCATTACCATACCGTGTATTACGACTGTATTACAAATCCGGCTGCTCTCCTATCTCGCGGCGCGACACATCCACATAAACGAGTGCCTCTTGTCGCATCTTGCGGTTGTCGGTCAAGAACTATCCATGGGAGGATAGAATTCTTTTCTCCGTCGTATTCATCCAAATACTGATGGAGCGGGGAGGAGGATAGGAAAGCTCTCAATCGGATCATGCACGTGAGGTCACTCGGGTTAATTGAACACGCAACAATTACGATTCCGCGTGGAAGAGAAAAAAAAAAAGAAAAAAAAAGTCATGCTAGCGCGCTCGGAATCGTGTACAGGGTGTATAGGTGCCCTCGAAATGGATCGCTGAGTTCTGGAATGTGTATTTATACTTTACTCGCCCGCATCGTGCGCGGATGAAAAGAGAAAATCATGCGATCAGTATGATTAGTATGATTAGTCTGAAAATTTTTCTTTCCAGAATCATCGATACTTTTGCCTGCAGTATTACTTCATAAAGAATATATAAAGTGTATCTTATAATAATGATGCTCATTGCAATTTGACAAACTGGTCTATCGTTGCGCTAAATAGTGACGAATCTATAATATACGTTCACAGAAAAAAAATTAATTGGGTGATACAACAAATCTATAATTTATTATTTATTGCGAATTCAACATCGATAACTAAGAAGATTTGATTTAACAAATCGCTAATGTTATTCAGCTGTCAACTTTGCTATTTTAACATTAAAAACAAAAAATTGACTGTCTGTATACATTATGATTGTAGATTTGCTGAATCAGTGAAGTTTTCAGCTATGTTTTTTTCCGTGTTGGAGCAAAAAGATGCGTATTTATCTAATCAGCATTTGAATCTATAATAAGGCTTGACTCGGTCAGCATAAGATTAATTTTAATCTCAATTTACTCTTTATCTTTTTCTCCAATTCTAAAAATTAAATCGAGATTAAAGTTAATCTTATATTATTGAAGGGATCTATTGTCTGTTTTCTATGTTCTCAATGTAGATTAACTTTAATCGCAATTCAACGTCTACTCTTCTGCATCTTTTATTAATTTTTAGAACTAGAAAAAGATGAAGAGTTAGTCAATGTAAAGTGTGCAAAAGGATAGCTTTAATAATCGATTTAAAAAGAAAGCTCCATTTTACGAACAAATCACGAGTCTCTGAGAAATTTTTACAAAATTTTACGTAAATAGAAAGTTTGTAATTCGGAAAAATGTAGTTTCGATATGTATGTCAATTACGATCGCATAATCTTTCTCCATCCAAAGCGAGTAAAACACTGCACACTGTCAAAGTCCATCAATTTATTTAAGAACACTCTGTACACGTTCAAGTATAAATTGGCGGAAACGTGTTTCGAGATACTTGCGTGTATTTATTTACCAAGATAATAATCTTACAGTATAATCTCGTTATTTATGTCTATAATCTTTGGTGAATATTTGTGATGAAAAACATCTGTAAAAAACATCTGTATAAAAATATTTTCACGACAAAATAGTCTCCACAATTGGAAAGGCAGGAGGTTATTGTTGAATTCGATTTACTATGAATTGATACAACTGTATTAAAATAAAATTCAGTTTATTCAGTGATATATTGACCCGATGTATTTTTCCTACTTGACTGTTCACGATATTTATACATGGTATCCTAAAGATAGTTTTCCTCAAGTCGAAGATTCTAACGTGTTCGGATTAAACTTTCACTTAGGAGATATGTCGAAACACGTATCCGTCACTCATACTTTTATTAAAGAGAAACGGATTAATGTATGCAAAAATTCACTGTTAAAAAGAAACGCCGTGCGCGCGCGGTGTGTGTGTGTGTGTGTGTGTGTGTGTGTGTGTGTGTGTGTGTGTGCGCGCGCGCGCGCGCGCGCGCGTGCACGTGCCTGTGTGCGTGTGTTTATACATATATATATATATATATATATACATTATTT